>Ga0209930_1001631_pt1 | contig 32975 bp, 31 predicted proteins | sample ThiBiot_500_biof_2_FD_183948 | JGI IMG/M metagenome (GOLD analysis project Ga0209930, IMG submission 183948) | Wastewater bioreactor microbial communities from Cape Town, South Africa - Thiocy_cont_500_biof (SPAdes) | ecosystem: Engineered > Bioreactor > Thiocyanate-remediating >... | reverse complement strand
AGGGAAAGCTGACGCGACGGAAACGGACGAAGTCGAAATTCATCCCGTCCGGAACAAGGCGCAGAAGTTTCATGATTCTCTCCTCCGCCGGCGCTAGAAAGGCATCGCCTTCGGCCGCGCCCACCGATACCAAAGCGCGATCATCATGCGCGTCATGGTCACGGCGGTGACGACCGTGGTGAGAATGCCGAGGATGAACACGACCGCGAAGCCCTTCACCGGGCCCGTTCCCATGATCATCAGGATCAGCGCGGCGATGGCCATCGTCGAGTTTGAATCCATGATCGTGGCGAAGGCGCGGTTGAAGCCCGCGTCAATCGCGGACGGTATCGTGCGCCCGAGACGCGCCTCCTCCCGTATTCGCTCATAGATCAGCACGTTGGCGTCGACGGCGGTGCCGATGGTCAGCACGATGCCGGCGATGCCGGGCAGCGTGAGGGTCGCGCCGATGAGAGACATCAGCGCGATGATCAGCATGACGTGGACGAGAAGGGCGACGTTCGCGATGATTCCGAAAACGCCGTAGCTCGCCAGCATGAACAGGCAGACGAGGACGGCGGCGACGTAGCTCGCCTTCCTGCCGGCGTCGATCGAATCCTGGCCGAGACCCGGGCCGACGACGCGCTGCTCGACGACGGTCAACGCGACCGGGAGGGCGCCGGAGCGGAGCTGGATGGCGAGATTGTTGGCCTGCTCGGCGGTGAAGTTGCCGGTGATCTGGCCCTGCCCGCCCGTGATCGGGGACTGCACCGTCGGCGCCGAGACGACGCGCTTCTCCACCACGCCGCCGGGCTTCTTGTCGATCAGGAGAATCGCGAGCCGGCGGTAGAGCCCCTTCGTGGTCGCGTCGCCGAAGGCGCGCGCGCCCTTGATGTTGAACTTGAAATTGATCTGCCAGCCGCCGCGCTGCGCATCGGGCGAGGCGGAAGCGTCGATCAGGTCGTCGCCCTTGACGATGACGTTGCGCTCGACCGTGATCGTCGCGCCCGGCCCGCCTTCAGGATAGGGCACGACCTCGGTCTCGCCGCTCGACACGCCGGGCTCCGCGACGAAGCGGAATTCGAGCTCCGCCGTCTGGCCGACGAGATCGATGATCTCCTGCGCGTTGGAGACGCCCGGCACCTGCACCAGCACGCGGTCGAAACCCTGTCGCTGGATGTTCGGCTCGGTCACGCCCGTCGGGTCGATGCGGCGGCGAATGACCTCGATCGACCGGCCCACCATGCTGCCGATGCGCTCGTTCACGCCGGCGTCGGTGATGCCGATCTGGATCGCGCCGTTGTCGCCCTCGGTCAGGACATAGGACGGCGCGCCGCCGGCTCCGAGCAACGGATTGCCCGCCGGCTGAATCAGCTCCCGAAGCCGCGGCATGACGCGGGCGCGAGCGGCGGCGTCCGGCACGCGGAACGAGACGCCGCGCGGCTGCAGCGCGATGCCGCCGCCAAGGGCCACGCCCTCGCGGCGGAAGATCTCGCGCACGTCGTTGCGAAGCTGCTCAGCCTGCTGCCGGATGATGGTCTGAGAGTCGAGCTCGAACAGGAGATGCGCCCCGCCCTGAAGATCGAGGCCGAGCGGCATCGCCTTGTGCGGCACGAAGAACAGCAGCGCGGCGGGCACGTTCCTCTGGATCGCGTCGCGCGTCTCCTTGGTCCACAGGTTGGGCAGCGCAAAGAGAATCGAGGCGAGCGCGAGCAGAATGACGCCGGCGGTCTTGAGCGGCGAGGTGCGAAACATGCGAATGCCCTGTCGATCGAGGTCCGGCCTTACGACTTGACCGGCTCTCCCTTGGCGCGAACGTCGGAAATCATGCCGCGCGCCACCTTCACCTTCACGTTGTCGGCGATCTCGATCTCAAGCTCGTTCTCGTCCACGACCTTCGACACCCTGCCGATGAGGCCGCCCGACATGACCACCGTGTCGCCCCGCCGCACGTTGGAAATCATCTCCCGATGCTGCTTGGCGCGATTCTGCTGCGGCCGGATGATCAGGAAATACATGATCACGAAGATCAGCACGAACGGCATGAGCTGGATGAAGATGTCGCCGCCAAAGGGCGAGCCTGCCGTCTGCGCGTAAGCCGGGGTGAACACGAAGCCTCCTTGGGGAGCGGGACCTGGAACACGAGCCGGGCGGCCGGGGGATTCCCGACGCGCCCGGCGCAAAATCGCGCGGACTATAGCCAGAGCCCCCCCGAAAGCAACGGTTCGCGCGATCACGCCGTTGTTTCGGGGCGCCCTGCGCCTGTGGCATGGGCCGCGCCGCCAGGCGATATTGACGAAAAGGCGGCTTGCAGGCGTTAGGGCTGAGAGTCGCGCTTCCCAGGCGCGTTACGCCGGACCACCCAGAATGCCTGTCGACGCAGACGCCCTCGTCCTTCTCCGCCGAATCGCCGAAGCGCTGGAGCGCGCGGCGCCTCCGGCTTCCCCGCCCGTCGACCTCGCGGCGGCGGACGCCTTCGTCTGGCACCCCTCCCCGGCCCGCCTTCAGCCCGTTCCCAGGGTCAACCGCGTCGCCCTTCCGCTGCTCAAGGGAATCGACCGGGTGCGCGACCAGCTCATCGACAACACGATGCGCTTCGCGCGCGGCCTGCCCGCCAACAATGCGCTGCTGTGGGGCGCGCGCGGCATGGGCAAATCCTCGCTCGTGAAAGCGGCGCAGGCGACCGTGAATGCGGCGCTCGCGCCCGAAGGGTGCCGGCCGATGAAGCTGATCGAAATCCATCGCGAGGATATCGAGAGCCTGCCGGCGCTGATGACGATCACGCGCGCCGACCCGCACCGCTTCATCCTGTTCTGCGACGATCTGTCCTTCGACGCCGACGACACCTCCTACAAATCGCTGAAAGCCGTGCTCGACGGCGGCATCGAAGGGCGGCCCGACAATGTGGTCTTCTACGCGACGTCGAACAGGCGGCACCTGCTGCCGCGCGACATGATGGAGAATGAGCGCTCCACGGCGATCAATCCCGGCGAGGCGGTCGAGGAAAAGGTGTCCCTGTCGGACCGCTTCGGGTTGTGGCTCGGCTTCCACAAATGCAGCCAGGACGAGTATCTCGACATGGTGTTCGGCTACGCCGAGCATTTCGCGCTCGATCTCGGGGATCGCGACGGGATTCGCGCCGAAGCGCTGGAATGGGCCACGACTCGCGGCTCGCGCGCCGGGCGCACGGCATGGCAATATATACAGTATCTGGCGGGACGTCAGGGAAAGATGCTGGCGGAATAGCCCGTCGCGACGGCGCTTTCCGGAATCGAAACGGCCGCTTCCGGAGAAGCGGCCGCAAGACTTTGTCCGTTTTCGACGCGGCGCGCCGCCGCTTTCCGCAGTTGGATTTACGCGGCCTTCTGCGCCGCGGTCTCGGGGCGACGCAGCGGCGTCAGCGCCTCGCTCCAGCGATAAAGCTCCGCCAGCATGGTTTTCGCGCTCGTCTCGATCAGTTCGTTCGCCTTGAAGCCGCCGGTCTCGTCGAGCAGACCAAACACCATCGGGATCGGCACGCCTTCCGGAATCGGCATCATCTTCACGGTGGAGGCGAGGAGGCGCGCCTGCTGCGCGGCGCGCAGGCCGCCCGACACGCCGCCATAGCTCACAAAGCCGGCCGGCTTGTAGTTCCATTCCTTGGAGAGGAAGCTGATCGCGTTCACAAGGGACGGCGGCGGCATGTAGTTGTATTCCGGCGTCACGAACACGACCGCGTCCGCAGCGGCTACGCTCGCCGCCCATTTCTTGGTGTGCTCGTGCTTGTAGTTCTGCCGCATTGGATGCTCCGGCTCGTCGAAGATCGGCAGCCTGAAATCGGCGAGATCGACGAGCGTCGCGTCGAACTTGCTGTTCTTGGCGGCGAAGTCGTTGAACCAGCGCGCGACGGAAGGGCCGATCCGGCCCGGACGGGTGCTGGCGATGATGGTATGCAGCTTGAGTGACATATGGCGCCTCCAAACGATCCAAGCCCCCGGCGTCGCCCGCGCGGCCCATCCGCAGCGGCTTGCATTTCGTCGGAAACAACTTAGTTACGGTTTGTAACTGACGCTCATAAAGTAACGTTGCGCCGCAATACAAGGAGGCACATCGGTGGTTGATACGAACATGGATGTGCCTGCCGGGCCGCATAAGTCGGAAAGCTGCCGGTTCGTGAACACGGTGCTGGCGCGCATCGGCGACAAATGGGCGGTGCTGCTGGTGCGCCTCTTGGGCGGCGGCCCGATGCGCTTCTCCGAGTTGCAGCGGCGCATCGACGGCATCTCGCAGCGCATGCTGACGCTCACCCTGCGGGGGCTCGAGCGGGACGGGCTCGTCAGCCGCTCGGTGCATCCGACGGTGCCGCCGCGCGTCGATTATGAATTGACCCCGCTCGGCCACTCCCTGCTCGCGCCGGTGAAAGCGCTGGGCGACTGGGCGTTCCAGAATCAGAGCGAGATCGAGGCGGCGCGAATCAAGTTCGACAAGGCGACCGCGAAAAGCGCGGTGATCAAAATGCAGCCGCCGCGCGGAGCGCGGCGGGCGGCTTGATTGCGGAGCATGGCGCTTTCGGAGAACGGGTCCCGCTTTTCAGCGGCGACCTCCGGCGCTTGATTTACTGGAGATATGTCGAGGGATCGACCGGCGTCGAGCCCTTGCGGATCTCGAAGTGCAATTGCGGCGAGGACACGTTCCCGGTCTGACCGGCGGTCGCGATCGTCTGGCCGCGTTTCACCGTGTCGCCTTTCTTGACCTTCAGGTCGCCGTTGTGGGCGTAGGCCGAGACATAGCCGTTGGGATGGCGCACCAGCACGAGGTTGCCGTAGCCCTTCAACTCGCTGCCGGCATAGGCGACGGTGCCCTCCTCGGCCGCCTTGACGGGCGTGCCCTCGGGAACGGCGATGTTGATGCCTTCATTGCCGTTGTTCTTGAACCCGGAAATGATTCGCCCACGGGCCGGCCAGCGGAAGCTGCCGCCTGACGGCAGGCTGCCGGTCGTCTCGGGCTCCGCCTTCTCGGTGCGTGCGATCTTCGTCTCATTTGCCGGCGCAGCCGTCGGCTGCTTGGCCTCGACCGCCTTCGGCGCCGGCTTCGCAGGCGCGTCGTCCTTCGCCGTCGCGGGCTTCGCCTTGGCGGGCTTCGCCGGTTCGGGCTTGGCTGCGACCACGTTCGGCTTTTCAGCCGCCGGTTTCGCAGGAGCATGCTTTTCAGCCGCCTTCGGCGGGGCCAGGGGCGCGGCGGGCTTCGCTGCCGCGTGCTTGACCTCAGGCTTCGGCGGCGGGGTCAGCTTCGGCGTCGCCACGGGACGCGCGACCTCGGCCGTCGCGCCCGGACGATAGACCGGAATGGTCAGCCGGGTTCCCGGCGCGACCGCGCTGCCCGCAGAAAGACCGTTCGTCTTGTAAATCGCCTCGGCCGGAACGCCGTAGCGGTTGGCCAGCGCGTTCACGCTCTCGCCCTGCGCCAGCACCACGGGGCTGCCGCCGGCGGCCGTCCAGCCGTCCACCTTGTATCCGGTCACGGGCGCGTTCACGCCGGCGCCGGCGCGGTTGATGACGTTCTGACTGATCGTCGGACTTGTCGGCGCGGGCAACGGCGCGGAGGCGACGCGTGGGGTGGAAACCTGCGCGGGCGGGAGCGTCGAGGCCGTCTGGTTCGGGATCGAGCCTGTCGGCGCCATATCGACGCGCGATGAGGAGAATGGATTGCCGAAGGGATTGCTTTCGGCGAAGCGATTGGAATCGCCAGAGCACGCGGCCGCCACGAGGGCGATAACGCTGGCGCTCACCGCGCGGACGAGAGAGCCGCGGAACTCCGATAACCGACGCACACTCATGGACGCACCCGACGCAACGCAACCCGATAGGTCGTGATTTAAGCTCGGATCGGTTAAAAGCTCGTTAGTTCCGGCAACGCCGGCTTAAGGTTACCCCTCTTTCAGCGACAATCCGCGACATTTTCGCCGCTTTACAGCGTCTCGGCGCGACCCGAGACGAGGAGCGGCCGGCGCGCCTGCTCGTTGGCGAGCTCAACCGGAGCGCCGGAGGCCGACTTGTCGAGCGTTCTCAGGCGCGCCTCGCCGCCCTCGCCCACGCAAGCCACCATGCGCCCGCCCGGCGCCAGCGTGTCGATCAGCCGCTGCGGCCAGGTGGGCAAGCCGCCGTCGATCACGATCCGGTCGAACTGGCCGCGCCCGAGACTCTGCAGTCCGTCGGCGTGCAGCACCTCCGTCCGGCCCGGCCCGAAATCCTTCAGCTTGCCCTCGGCCTCGACCGCGAGGCTGCGAAAGCGTTCGACCGACAGAACCTCGCCGGCAAGATGGGCGAGGATGGCGGTGGCGTAGCCCGAGCCCGCCCCGATCTCCAGCACCCGGCATCCCGGCTCGATCGCCGCCAGCGTGATCAGGCGCGCGAGCGCGAGCGGCGCGGTCATGGTCTGGCCGCAGGCGAGCGGCAGCGCGATGTCGCGGCGCGCCAGATCGGCGTAGCGGCGCGGCGCGAAGCTCTCGCGCGGCACCAATTCGAAGGCGCGCAGGAGGGCGGTGTCGCGATAGCCGCGCTCGCGCATCTTCAGCGTGAAGCTCAGCCGGTCGATGGCCGAGCGCGCGTAGGGCGATCCGCGCGCCTCCTCCGGCGCGTCGTCGAACAGGTCAGGCAAAGAGCCGGGCATAGCGCGTCATCGTCGGCTCGTCGGTCTGATCGAGGCGAAGAGGCGTCACCGACACCCGCTTGTTGGCCAGCGCCCAGAGATCGGTGCCGTTCGCCGGCGTGTGCGGGCCGCGATGAAACGCCACCCAGTAATAAGGACGGCCGCGCCCGTCGATGCGCGCGTCGAGCTTCAGCAACTGCTGGTCGCGCTTGCCCTGCGCCGTGACCGCGACGCCCTCGATTTCCGCCGGCGGGCAGTTCGGGAAATTGAGATTGACCAGCGACCCCTTCTCGACGCCGGCCGCGATGACCTTGCGGATCACGTCGGGCGCCAGCGTCTCGGCGCACTCCCAGAGTATTTTCTCGCGGCCGCTCGGGCCGTAGCCCTGCGACAGCGCGATCGACGGAATGCCGAGAATGGTTCCCTCGATCGCCGCGGCGATGGTGCCGGAATAGCTCACATCCTCGGCGACGTTCTGGCCGGAATTGACGCCGGAGAGAATGAGATCGGGCCGCGCATCCTTCATCACCTCGCGCACGCCCATGATGACGCAATCGGTCGGCGTGCCTTTCACCGCGAAATGACGCTCACCGATCTTGCGCAGGCGCAGCGGATCGTTGAGCGACAGGGAGTGGGACACGCCGGACTGGTCGGTCTCCGGCGCGACGACCCAAACATCGTCGCTCAGCGCTTTCGCGATGCGCTCGAGAACCGCGAGCCCCGGCGCATGCACGCCGTCGTCATTGGTGATCAGGATGCGCATGTCGTCTGAAAATCCTCTTCTCCGGAACGGTGAAGCGAAGCGGAACCGTATCCGGGCTCCAGCGCGCCGATTGCGAACGAAGCGGGCGCGTGACGGAGATTCCCGTTCCATGCGCCTGCGGCGCAAGTTTCCGCTAGGCCCCGGCCGCCCTTGCGCTCGCTGACGCTCGCGTCAGGGAGCGGGGGACGGAGCGACGCCTCTTTCATCACGCCGCCTTCCCGATCGCCTCGACGCCGCCCATGTACGGACGCAGCGCGTCGGGAATCGTCACCGACCCGTCGCCGTTCTGGTAGGTCTCCATCACGGCGATAAGGGCGCGACCGACGGCGACGCCGGAGCCGTTGAGCGTGTGGACGTAGCCCTGCATCTTGCCCGCGGCGTTGCGATACTGCGCCTTCATGCGGCGGGCCTGGAAATCGCCGCAGACCGAGCAGGACGAGATTTCGCGATAGGCCTTCTGGCCCGGCAGCCAGACCTCGATGTCGTAGGTCTTCTTCGAGGCGAAGCCCATGTCGCCGGTGCAGAGCGTCATCACGCGGAAGGCGAGCCCGAGCTTCTTCAACACGTTCTCGGCCGCCCACAGCATGCGCTCATGCTCCTCGCGCGATTTCTCCGGCGCGACAATGGAGACGAGCTCGACCTTCTCGAACTGATGCTGGCGCAGCATGCCGCGCGTGTCGCGCCCCGCCGATCCAGCCTCCGAACGAAAGCAGGGCGTCAGCGCGGTGAGACGCATCGGGAGTTGATCGTCGGATACGATGGCGTCGCGGACGAAGTTCGTCAGAGACACTTCGGCGGTGGGGATGAGCCAATGCTTCGGCGCCTTCAGACCGGCGCGTTTGAGCGCACTGAGCCATTCACTAAGAGCGCCGTTATACTCCTCGTGATCTTCTTTGTCGCTTAAACCGCTATGTTTAGTCGCTAGAGCAAAAATCTCGAAACTTTGTCGCGCTTTGAGATCACCGCTTATTTCCTGAGAAAATTTTACGATATCTATTGCCGCGAATTGATCCTCGGAAAATTTCGGCAATTGCGCCGTTCCGTACATTACATCATCGGTCACCAGCAGCGGCGGATTGCACTCCGTATAGCCGTGCTCGAGCGTGTGCGTGTCGAGCATGAATTGCCCGAGCGCGCGGTGCAGCCGCGCGACGCCCTGCTTCATCACCACAAAGCGCGAGCCCGACAGCTTGGCGGCGGTTTCGAAATCCATGCCGCCCATCGCCTCGCCGAGCTCGAAATGCTCCTTCGGCTCGAAGTTGAGGGCCACGTCTCCGTCAACGGGTTCAACAGCGCCGCGCGCCGAGGGGGCGATGCGCCGCGCGCCGAAGCGATGATCGAGGCGCTCCCGGTTGCCCGCCTCGTCGGCGCCGACCGGCGGCCCGTCCTCGTCGGCCGCGCGGTAGGGCGCGTTGGGAATGGTTTCGAGGATGGCGTTCAGCTCCGCCTCGGCCTTCTTCTCGTCGGCTTCGAGCCGGGGCAGCGATTCCTTGATGGCGTTGACCTGCGCCATCAGGTCGGCGGCGCGGGCCTCGTCCTTCTTCGCCTTAGCCTGGCCGACCTCCTTGGACAGCGCGTTGCGCTTGGCCTGCGCCTCCTGCGCGCCGGCGATCGCCGCGCGCCGGGCGTCGTCGAGGGCCAGCAGATGGGACGACGAAAATCGCGCCAGATCGTCGCCGGAAATCTGGCGATTCCGCAGGGCCTCGTCGAAGGCGGCGGCGTTATCGCGTATCCATCTGATGTCGTGCATGGCGATCGTTTACAGCGTCATTCCGGGGCTCGCCGAAGGCGAGAGCCCGGAATGACGTGAAATTGGAAGGCGCGTCAATCGGCGCCGGCGGGCGCTATTCGCCCGGCGCCGGACTTTCCGCCGCCCGGTCGATCTCCTGCTGCCGCTTCGCCTTGCGTTCGATCATGGCGACCGAGAAGATCGACAGCTCGTAGAGAAGATAGGTCGGGATCGCCAGGGAGAGCTGGCTGATCACATCAGGCGGGGTCAGAACCGCCGCCAGCGTGATGACGCCGACCGCCATGTAACGACGCTTTTCGCGCAGCCACTGGGCGTCGATCACCCCGATATTGCCGAGCAGCGTCAGCACGACCGGAAGCTGGAACGATACGCCGAAGGCGAAGATCAGCGTCATGATCAGCGACAGATATTCGCTGACGCGCGGCAGAAGCTCGATGGCGGCCTGATCAACCCCCGCGGACTGCTGCTGGCCGAGCGAGAAGTGCATCACCACCGGCATGGCGATGAAATAGACCATGCAGGCGCCGAGGATGAAAAAGATCGGCGTCGCGATCAGATAAGGCACGAAGGCCCGCTTCTCGTGGGTGTAGAGCCCCGGCGCGATGAACTTGTAGAGCTGCGTCGCGATCAGCGGGAAACCGATGAAGGCCGCTCCGAAGATCGCGATCCTGATCTGCGTGAACAGATATTCGAGCGGAGCGGTGTAGATGAGGCGGACATTGGCGCCCGGCCCCGCCGCCCAGACGAACGGCCAGACGAGGATGTTGTAGATGTATCGCGACAGCGCGAAGCAGATGAAGAACAGAACCAGCAGGCCGATCAGCACCTTGATCAGCCGCGAGCGCAGCTCGATCAGGTGATCGAGCAGCGGCGCCTTGGAGGAGTCGATCGCGGCCTCGTCGCGCTTGAGCTGCTCCTCGCTTGTGAGCTCCCTCGGCGCGATCCTCGCCTTGGCCGGCGTCTTGTCGTCGGCCATCACGCAGTGTCCTTCTGAGGCTCGGCGCGCGGCGGCGAAACGTCGTAAGCCGGCGCGCCGTCAGCCGGCTGGGGGGCGCTCGCGGTCACGGGCGCGGGCGTCTCCGGCCTGACGTCGAAGGAAGCGACATCAACGGCCGGCGGCGCTTCAGGCGGCGGCAAGGCCGGCTCGGCCGCAGGCGGGTCCGATACGGCGCCGGCGATCTCGCCGGCCGCGACGCCCGTCGCCGCGGCGGCGGCCGGCTTGTCGACCGCGCCCTTGATCTCGTCCCGGATCGTCTGGATTGGATTGAACGAACTCGACGTGGACGAGGCCGCGTCGTTCATGGATTCGAATTCCTTGCGGATGGACTGAACATCCGCTTCGCGCATCGCCTCGTCGAACTGCGAGCGGAACTCGCCGGCCATACGGCGCACCTTCCCCGTCATCTGGCCAAGCGCCCGCAGCGTCGCGGGCAGTTCCTTCGGCCCGATGAAAATCAGGGCGGCCGCCCCGATCAGCAGCATCTCGCCCCAGGAAATGTCAAACATGAGAAGCCACTGTCCGCATCGTCATTCCGGCGAACCCGTTTCGCGGAGCGATCTGTCCATGCGCCGCTCCATGCGCGAACTCAACCCGTCAGCGGCCTCGGGCCGCCGCGCCGGCGGCAGAGCGCGAGCGCAGCGACGATTGGCCGCCGCGCCCTGAAGCGATCAGCTCACCTTGCTGGCGGTGGACTGGCTCGCCGGCTGCGGCGCCGTATGATCGATCGTCTTGCCAGAGCCAGCCGCGGCGGCCGCGGCGGCCGCGTCCGCGGACGCCTGCGCCTCATCGTCGGCCATGCCCTTCTTGAACGCCTTGATGCCCTTCGCAGCGTCGCCCATCAGCTCGGAGAGCTTCCCGCGACCGAACAGAAGCATCACGACGACGCCGACAACGACCCAGTGCCAAATGCTAGCGCCACCCATGACGCGGCCTCCCTCAACCAAAGCGGGCTTTCGCCCGAACTCGTCCGAAACCTAGGGGCTGATAGGGGCCAAGACAAGGCGAAGCAACCGACTCCCTGACTATGAAGAGGGATTCGCCGCCTTACCCTCACCTTTCGTAATAGGACGCCACCAGCCGGTCGAGCAGGCGCACGCCGAAGCCCGAGCTCCAGCCCTGCGAAATCTCGGTCTTCGGCGACCCCATCGCCGTGCCCGCGATGTCCAGATGGGCCCAGGCGGTCTTGTTGACGAAACGCTGGAGGAACTGCGCGGCGGTGATGGCGCCGGCCTCCCGGCCGCCGGAATTCTTCACGTCGGCGAACCTGGAATCCATCATCTTGTCATATTCGGGCGCGAGCGGCAGGCGCCACACCCGGTCGCCGGTCTCCTGCCCCGCCTTGTGGAGCCGCTCCGACAATTCGTCATTGTTGGAGAAAAGGCCGGCGTATTCCTTCCCGAGCGCCACGACGCAGGCGCCGGTCAGCGTCGCCAGATCGATCATGAAGGCCGGCTTGAAGCGATCCTGAACATACCAGAGGGCGTCGGCGAGCAGCAGACGGCCCTCGGCGTCGGTGTTGATGATCTCGATCGTCTGGCCCGACAGGGATGTGACGATGTCGCCCGGCCGCTGGGCCGATCCGCCCGGCATGTTCTCCACAAGCCCGATGACGCCGACCGCATTCACCTTCGCCTTGCGCGAAGCCAGCGCGTGCATGAGGCCCGTCACGCAGGCGGCGCCGGCCATGTCTCCCTTCATGTCCTCCATGCCGCCGGCCGGCTTGATCGAGATGCCGCCGGTGTCGAAGGTCACGCCCTTGCCGACGAAGGCCACCGGCGGCGCGCCGGCGTTCTTAGCGCCGTTCCATCGCATCACCACGAGCTGGGTTTCCTTCTCGGAGCCGCGGCCGACGCCGAGCAGGGCTCCGGCCCCGATCCTGGCGAGTTCTTTTTCTCCAAGAACTTCAACCTCTACCCCGACTTTTTTCAAGTCCTTGACGCGATTTGCGAACGTCGGCGGGTCGAGCACGTTCGGCGGCTCGTTGACGAGGTCGCGCGCGAGGATGACGCCCTGCGCCACCGCTTCCTTGGCCGGCAGCGCCTTCCTGACGGCGGCTGGATCGGCGACGCCGAGCGTAAGCTTCAGGGAGGTCGGCGCGTCGGCCTCGTCGCCCTTCTTCTTTGTCTTGTAGCGGTCGAACGCATAGGCGCGCAGCATCGCGCCGAGCGCGGCGTCGGCCGCCGCCTCCGCGCCGAGCGGGCCGTTCGCGCGGTCAAGAATCACGGTCGCCGCCTTCGCCTTCGCAAGCGCGCCGGCGATCGCGCCACCGAGCGCCGCGGCGGCCTGCGCGCCCGTCTCGGCGGCGGGGCCCATGCCCACGACAACGAGGCGGTCGAGCGACGTTCCCGCCGGGGCGGCGATCGACAACACGGCGTTCGCCTTGCCCTTGAACGATTCGATTGCGGCGGCGCGGCGGAACGTCGCCTCTCCGTCCGGACCGATCAGCTTGCGGGCCGATTCCGCCAGATCGAGCGCCTCGTCGCACAACAGCACGAGCACGCCGCTCGCCTTCGACGGTATCGCTGCGACGGCGATCTGGACGGTTCGACTCATGGAGACCTCGGTTCTGTCGCCAAAAGGCTTACAGCAGTCGGAGAGGAAAGCGCAATTTGCCGGCGCGGTCGTTCCGCCGGCGGCGACGGACCGATCAGGGCGCCCCGATTTCGCCGGAAGGCGCTGCTCTTGTCCGCCCGCTTCCGGCTTGTTACCCCACCGCCGGACAATCGCTGGATGGGTTCTTGTCGCGCGCGTGGCGTTTTCTCCGGTTCGGCCTGATCGAGCGTTATGTGTTCCGCATGGCGCTGGCGGCGACGATCGTCTGCACGCTCGTGCTCACCGCCGTGATCTGGGTCACGCAGGCGCTGCGCGAGCTCGATCTGCTGACCGCCAAGGGCCAGACGATCCTGATGTTCCTCGCGATCACCGGGCTGACGCTGCCGGCGCTCGTGACGATCATCGGCCCGGTCGCCCTGTTCATCGCCTGCATCTTCACGCTCAACAAGCTCAACAGCGACAGCGAGCTGATCGTGATGAGCGCGGCCGGCGCGCCGCCCTCGATCATCCTCAAGCCGCTGGCGATTCTCGCGGCGCTCTGCTGCATCAGCGTCGCCGCCATGACGATCTATGTGATGCCCGCGAGCTTCCGCGGCGTGCGCGACCTGTTCACCAAGATCCAGGCCGACGTCATCTCCAACATCGTCAAGGAAGGCCAGTTCGTGACGCTCGATCAGGGCGTCGTGTTCCATTATCGCGAGCGCGCCGGACAGACGCTGCGCGGCGTTTTCATCCAGGACCGGCGCGACCCTGAAAAGGTCAGCGTCTATATCGCCGAGCGCGGGCAAACCGTCGAGGCGAACGGAAGCAGCTATCTCATTCTGGAAAAAGGCAGCGTGCAGCGCATCTCGGCCGGCCAGCGCGACGCATCGGTGGTCGCGTTCGACCGCTATGCGATCGATCTCAGCGAAATGGCCGCGGCCGTCGAGGCGGCCTACCAGAAGCCGCGCGAGCAGACGACCTGGGAGCTGCTGTTTCCCGATCCCTCGAAACAGCCGCCCAATCTCGTCGGCCGCTATCGCGCCGAATTGCATGACCGGCTGAGCTCGCCGCTCTATCCCCTCGCCTTCGCGCTCATCGCGTTCGCGGCGCTGGGCACCGCGCGCACCACCCGCCAGGGGCGCGGCGTGAGCATCGCGATCGCCATCCTGACGATGACGCTCGTGCGCGGGGCGGGCTTCGTCGCCGTCGCGGCCATCGGCAACAATCCGGCCCTGGTTCCTCTGGCCTATCTCGCGCCGATCGTCGGCGGCGGGCTTGGATCGTGGCTGATCTGGCGCGGCGGCGACCTCACCCGCTTCGACCTCGGCGCGCTGATCGCGCCGCTGACAAGGCGGCTGCCGCGACCCGCCGCCGCGAGTTCCTGAGCATGGCGCTGATCGGCGGCACATTCGGGCGCTATTTCGCCGCCCGTTCGTTCAAGGCGATGGCCGGGGTTTTCCTGACCGTCTGCGTGCTCATCTATACCGTCGACTTCGTCGAACTCATGCGCCGCGCGAGCGAGGCCCCGACAGCGGGAGCGCTGACGATGGCGAAGCTCGCCCTCTTCCGGACCCCGTCCGTGACCGAGCAGGTGCTGCCCTTCGCGGTGCTGTTCGGCGCCATGGCGGCGATGCTCAACCTGTCGCGCAAGCTCGAACTCGTCGTCACCCGGTCGGCCGGCGTGTCGGTCTGGCAGTTCCTCCAGCCGCCGATTCTGGTGGCGCTGCTGATCGGAGTCTTCATGGTCGGGGTCTACAACCCCCTTTCGGCCACCCTGAAGCAGCGCGCCACCGAGATCGAGGCGGTGATTTTCGGCAAGGGCGCGCGGGCGCTCGGCCAGGAGACCTGGATTCGGCAGAAAAGCCCGGACGGTCAGGCCATCATCCGGGCGATGGCCGCCAATTCCGATGGAACGACCCTGACCGAGGTGACGGCCTTCGTCTTTTCGACGGACGGCTCCTTTCTCGAGCGGGTCGAGGCGAAGCAGGCGACGCTGAAGGACCGGTTCTGGGAGATGAGCGACGTCAGGATCGTCTCCGCCGACAATCCGCCGGCGACTCATGCGACGTATAAACTGGCGACGAACCTGAAGGCGGAACAGGTCCGCCAGAGCTTCGTTCCGCCCGCCAGCGTGCCGTTCTGGAGCCTGCCGACGCTGATCGAGCAAACGCGGCAGGCCGGCCTCGACGCCAACCGATACGAGCTGCAATATCAAACGCTTCTGGCCAAGCCGCTGCTGCTGGTGGCGATGGTTATCATTGCATCAACCGTCTCTCTACGTTTTTTCCGGATGGGCGGCGTCGCGAGGATGGTGCTGGGTGGAGTCTCAGCCGGGTTCGTGCTCTATGTCGTCCGGCAACTGGTGGAGGATTTGGGGGCGAATGGTTTGCTGAGCGTCACAGCCGCTGCTTGGACGCCCGCGGCCGTGGCCGCGCTGACCGGCGCTTTCATCTTGCTGCACCTGGAGGACGGTTGATGGGACGCCCCGCGCAAGCTGGGATGAGCGGCCGCGCGTGGCGTATGATCGCCGCGGGCGCGCTTGCGTGCGTCTCCGTCTTCGCGCTCGCGAGCAGCCAGGCGCTGGCGCAGTCGGCGGCCCTGCGCGCGGCGCAGTCGGGACAGGCTCCCGCGGCCGGCGCCGGCAAGATGCTGGTCGAGGCCAATCAGCTCATCTACGACAACGACGCCAACAAGATTTCCGCCGCCGGCAACGCCCAGCTCTATTATGACGGCAAGACGCTGGAGGCCGATCGCGTCACCTACGACCGCGCCAACAAGCGGGTTTACGCCGAAGGCAATGTGCGGATGACCGACGAAACCGGCACCGTCACCCATGGCGACCGCTTCGAACTCACCGACAATTTCCGCGACGGCTTCATCGATTCGCTGCGCGTCGAATCGACCACCGTCGTGCGCGGCGAAACGCTGAAGGTGCGATTCGCTGCGCCGCGCGCCGAGCGCGCCGGCGGCGAGACCACCGTCTTCGAGCGCGGCACCTATACGGCGTGCGAGCCTTGCAAGGAGAATCCCGAGCGGCCGCCCCTGTGGCAGGTGAAGGCCAGCAAGATCATCCACAACAACGAAGAGCACACGATCTATTACGAGAACGCGACCGTCGAGATTTTCGGCATGCCGGTCGCGTGGCTTCCGTATTTCTGGTCGCCCGACAACACGGTGAAGCGCAAGACCGGCTTCCTCTCGCCGCGCTACCTGCACTCCACGGCGACGGGTTCGGGCGTCTCGCTGCCCTTCTTCATCAACCTCGCGCCGAACTACGATCTCACGCTGACGCCGACCTACCTCTCGCGACAGGGCTTCCTCGGCGCCGCGGAATGGCGCCACCGGCTGATGAACGGCTCCTACATGGTTCGCGCCGCGGGCATCTTCCAGCGCGATCCGTCGGCGTTCGTCGCAAGCCCGAACGGGCCGGCCGACAAGAATTTCCGCGGCGCGATCGAATCGAACGGCGCATTCTACATCAACCAGTTCTGGCGCTTCGGCTGGGACGTCACGATGCAGACGGACAAGTGGTTCCTCGACCACTACAAGCTGAGCAACACCAGCATCCAGCAGCTCTATTTCCGCGACGCGATTTCGACGGTCTATCTGCGCGGCCAGGGCAATCGCAGCTTCTTCGACGCGCGCGGCTATTATTTCCAGCCGCTCACCGCCAATGACTGGCAGAAACAGCAGCCCGTCGTCGGCGTGCTCGACTACAACAAGCGCTGGAATCTCGCAGGACCGATCGGCGGCGAGGTTGGCGTCGATGTCAACGTCACGTCGCTGACGCGCGACCAGACCCAGTTCGCCTATATCTATCGCCCCGGCGCGACCTATGCCGACGGCGTGACCAAGGTGAACCCGCTGGGCTTTCCGCAGCTCCTTCCCGGCACCGCGCTGCCGTTCGAGGGCTGCGTTCTGTATTCCAGGCAGGACTGCCTGATCCGCGGCCTCGCGGGCCAGCGCACGCGCGCGACCGCCACGGTCGACTGGCGGCGGCAGATCATCGATCCGATCGGCCAGGTGTGGACGCCGTTCGCCTCGCTGCGTCTCGACGGCGTGTGGAACAGCCCGTCCTACACATCCTCGCCCGGCCTGCCGAACACCTACGCCAGCATGTTCGTGAACGGCATATCGCCCGGCGCAGGAAACGACTCGAAAACGGTTTATGCGCGCGCGATGCCGGCCGTCGGCCTGACCTATCGCTATCCGTTCGTCGCGACCACATCCGCCGGCACGAGCATTCTCGAACCGATCGCCCAGATCGTCGCGCGTCCCAACGAAAACCGCGTCGCCGGCATGCCCAACGACGACGCGCAGAGCCTCGTGTTCGACGACACGACGCTTTTTGAAACCAGCAAGTTCTCGGGCTACGACCGGACCGAAGGCGGCGTCCGCTTCAATTACGGCGCGCAATACACGTTCCAGAGCCTGGGCGGCGGCTATGTCAATCTGCTGGCGGGCCAGTCGGTCCAGGTGGCCGGCCGCAACTCCTACGCCCAGCCCGATCTCGCCAATGTCGGCCTTAATTCCGGACTCGACAAAAAGCGCTCGGATTTCGTCGGCCGCGCGATCATCGGCGCCGGCCCGAACTTCAACCTCACCGCGCGGGCGCGCTTCGACGAGCAGAGCTTCGCGCTGAAGCGGCTCGAGGTCGGTCCCACCTTCACCTGGAATCGCCTGTCGGGATCGGCGCTCTACGCCCGTTACGAGGCGCAGCCGGAACTGGGCTATGCGTTCCGCCGCGAGGGAATCGCGCTCAACGGCAATCTCAAGATCAATACGAACTGGAGCGTGTTCTCGAGCGCGGTGCTTGATCTCGACCGCTATCTGCAGGCGCGCGAGGCGATCGCGCAAGGATACACGGCGACGGGGGCCAACACGCGCGCGAGCCTGTCATCGATGGCGGTCGGCCTGCAATACAAGGACGAGTGCACGATCCTGTCGGTGCAGTATGTCGCCAGCGGATTCCGCGACGTCTACAATGGCGTGAACACGCCCTCCCGCGCGGTCTATGTGAAGCTGGAGCTGCGGTCGCTCGGCGAAGTGAGCTTCTCGCAGAGCCTCAACGCGAACTTCACCCGCGACGGCATCGCCTCGCCCTGATCGCCCGGCGATCGGCTGAAACGCGGCGGCGAAGCGTCCGTCCGCGCCCATGATCCGAATGAGGCGATGACCGACGACCTTCCGCCCCTCCGCGACGTGGTGAAGCGCTACGAGCTGCAGGCGCGGAAATCGCTCGGCCAGAATTTCCTGTTCGATCTCAACCTGACCGCGCGCATCGCGCGCGAGGCGGGAGATCTGACGCGGTCGACGATCGTCGAGGTCGGGCCCGGACCAGGCGGGCTGACGCGCGCGCTGCTTGCGGCGGGCGCGAAGCGCGTCGTCGCGATCGAGCAGGACGAGCGCTTTCTGCCGCCGCTCTCGGACATCGCGGCGCGCTATCCGGGACGGCTCGAAACGATGCATGCGGACGCCATGACGATCGACCTGTCCGCAATCGCATCGGACGGGCCGCTGAAAGTGGTCGCCAACCTGCCCTACAATATCGGCACGCCGCTCTTGGCGCGCTGGCTGGAGGCCGACGCATGGCCGCCGCCCTGGTCGTCGCTCACACTCATGTTTCAGCGCGAGGTGGCCGCGCGCATCGTCGCCACGCCAGCCGATCGCGCCGACCATGGACGCCTGTCCGTGCTCGCCGCATGGCGGACGCGCGCGCGCATCCTGTTCGACGTGCCCGCCTCCGCCTTCACGCCGCCGCCGAAAGTGACGTCGAGCGTCGTCCATCTTGAGCCGATCGCGCGGCCGACCGCGTGCCGGCTCGCAAGCCTGTCGCGCGTCACGCAGGCCGCGTTCTCACAACGCCGCAAGATGCTGCGACAGAGCCTGAAATCCCTCGGCGGCGACCCGATCGCGCTGCTCGCGCGCGCCGGCGTCGACGAGACGCGGCGCGCCGAGACGCTGACGTCCGATGAGTTCGCGGCGCTGGCCAACGCGCTCGATGATGGGGCCAGCGCGGGCTGATCTCTTTCAGCCGTCGAGCAGCGTCGCGAGATCAGCGTCGAGCCGGCTGACCAACGGCTCCAAATCGACCCTGCGCGCGCGCCGCTGCCGCTCGGCCGAGAGAATAGCGCGCAGATCGGAAAAGGCGCGGTCGAGATCGTCGTTGACGATGACGTAGTCGTACTCGCTCCAGCGGGCGATCTCCTTGCGCGCCGTGGCGAGACGGCGGCGGATCAGCGTCTCATCCTCGGCCGCGCGACGCTGCAGACGCCGATGAAGCTCGGCGACGGAAGGCGGCAGGACGAAAACGCTCGCAACATCCCGCCGCATCGCTTTCGTCACCTGCGCAGCGCCCTGCACGTCGATGTCGAACAGCACGTCGCGCCCTTCCATCAGCGCTTTTTCGACAGGCTCGCGCGGGGTCCCGTAAAAATGCTCGCCGTGAACCTGGGCCCATTCAAGCAGTTCGCCGGCCTCGCGCTTCATCTCGAATTCCCGAACGCTCTTCAGGAAATGATAGTGCACGCCATTGACCTCGTTCGCGCGCCGGGGCCGCGTCGTGACCGACACCGACAGATGCAGCGAATTGTCCTTGTCGAGCAGCGCGCGCGTCAGCGTGGTTTTGCCCGCGCCGGACGGCGAGGACACGATCAGCACCAGGCCGCGCCGTTTCGGCGTGCTCTCACTCGACATTCTGAACCTGCTCGCGAAACTGTTCGACAATCGTCTTCAATTCGAGGCCGGTCGCATTCAGCGCGATGTCATTGGCTTTCGCCGACAAGGTGTTCGCCTCGCGCGCCATCTCCTGCGCAAGAAAATCAAGCCGGCGGCCGACGGCGCCGCCGCTGGCGATCAAGGCCCGCGCCGCCTCCACATGGGCTTTCAGGCGGTCAAGCTCCTCGCGGATATCGGCGCGGCTGGCGAGCAGAACCGCCTCCTGGTGCAGGCGATTGGGATCCAGCTCGCGACCGGAATCCAGCAACGCCGCGACCTGCTCCGCGAGCCGGCGCCGGACGGCTTCGGGCCGCCGCGCGGGCGACCGCTCGGCCTCGTCCGTCAGCCGCGCGATGTCGGACAGGCGCAGCGCCAGGATGTCGTCCAGCGCCCGCCCCTCTTCCCGGCGCGCGGCCGCAAGGGCCGCAACCGCGCTGTCGAGCGCCTTCAGCGCGTCGCCGCGAAAGGCGGCTTCCGCCGCGTCGTCCTCGCGCGCCTCTGCGATCTCCACGACGCCGCGCACGGCCAACAATCCATCGAGCGCCGGCGGCGCAAGGCCGCTCCTGCCGGCGTAACGGCCGGCGACCTCAACCAAGCGCCCCAGCAGTTCCTCGTTCACCGTCACGACCGGCGGCCGCTCCTCGCGCTGAACGGCGAGCGAGGCGAAACAGGTTCCGCGTTTCAGGACGGCGCCGATCCGGCGGCGAGCCTCCTCCGCCAGATCGTCCAGGCCGGGGGGCGCGCGGAGGCGAATATCGAGCGACTTGCCGTTGACGCTCTTCAACTCCCAGACGATCCGGCCCGCCGCGGCGCTCTCCACCACGCGCGCGAAGCCGGTCATGCTGAAGAGACTCATCGAACGCGGACTCCTGCGCTAGCCATCAGGTCCGCATAAGCAAAGCGGCGGCGGCTGGAAAGAGCCGCGCGTCGCCCCGCGTCAGCGAGGCAGGGCGGGCACTGTCTTCGGGGAGTTCAGATCGAAGGTCTTGTTCTTGAGCGGATCGAACGAGGTGCCCTCAGACGCGTCCGTCACCGGCACGCGGCCGCCCGCCAACGGCGCGACGTCGGCGCCGGCCCGACGACCGGATGCGCCGGTCGCATCGCTGCCGCCGCGCAGAGGCGGCTGGCCCGCCGCTGGCGGCGCGACGGAATCATCCTCGAAGCGGTCGACCGGCTTCTCGTCGGGATTGGCGCGCGCGCGCTCGACCTGACGCCAGCGAACGACGTTGCGGTTGTGCTGATCCAGCGTCTCGGCGAACACATGGCCGCCGGTCCCGTCGGCGACGAAATACAGATCCTTCGTGCGCGAGGGATTGGCGACCGCCTCCATCGCGGCGCGGCCTGGATTGGCGATCGGCCCCGGCGGAAGGCCCTCGATGACATAGGTGTTGTAGGGCGTGGCGCGGTCGATCTCCGCCCTGGTGATGCCGCGCCCCAACGTGCCCCTGCCGCCGACCAGACCGTAGACGATCGTGGGGTCCGACTGCAGCTTCATCCGCTTGTTGATGCGGTTGATGAAGACGCCGGCGACACGCGGCCGCTCGTCGGCGCGGCCGGTCTCCTTTTCAACGATGGAGGCGAGCACGACGAGCTCGCGGGCCGACCGAACAGGAATCTCGGGCGATCGCCGCGCCCAGATTTCGTTGAGCGCCTTGCGCTGCCCCTCCTGCATCTGGGCGATCAGACGCGAGCGCGACATGCCGCGCTCCACGCGATAGGTGTCAGGCAGAAGCGAGCCTTCCGGCGGCGTTTCCCGAATCTCGCCCGTCAGCACATCGCTTTCGACGAGGCGGCCGACGATCTGCTCGGACGTCAGACCTTCGGGAATCGAGATCGAGTGAAGGATCGACTTTCCTTCAAGCAGCAACGAGACGACCTGCGGAATCGTCATCCGCGGCTTGAACATATATTCGCCGGCCTTGAGATGCTCGCCGTGCGACCGCGTGAAATGCGTGAACATGAAAGCATACGGGCTCGCGATCACGCCCTCCTGCGCAAGCTGCTCGGCGATGTCCCACACGCCGCCGCGCACGCTCAGCACCTTGTCGCTCTGCAGCGGGCCAGGCCTTTCGACCTCGCGCACGACGAAATAGGCGCCCGCTCCCGCGACCGCGATCAGCAGCAGCAGAATCGTGAACATGTTGCTGCCAAAGGTCACGATGGGACGATGGCGCATCTTCAATCGCGGCGGCGGGGGCGGCGCGGCCTGCGGCTCCATGGTTTCGATCGGACTTCTTGGCGCGCCGCGGCGAGGCTCGGCGGAAGCCTGACGCGCGACCGAGGCGGCGTCAGTGTTGCTGTAGCCGTCTGTCATCGGCTGCGGACTCCTGGCGCATGCGAGCAAGCGCCCGTGAATGGGCGCATAATGTGGCATCAATCCGGCGCGGCGCCCATCGACAGGCGACGCCAGCGCACACCGAAATCAGGCGTCGTAGCGCTTCAGGACGAGCGACGCGTTCGTGCCGCCAAATCCGAACGAATTCGACAGCGCCAGATCGATCGTCATTTTCTTCGCCGTCTTCGGCGTCAGATCGATCGCCGATTCCACAGACGGATTGTCGAGATTGATCGTCGGCGGCGCGACCTGGTCGCGAATCGCAAGGGTCGTGAACACGGCCTCGACCGCGCCCGACGCGCCCAGCAGATGGCCGATCGCGGATTTCGTTGACGACATCGTCAGTTTCGCGGCGGCGTCGCCCATGAGGCGTTCGACGGCGCGCAATTCGATCTCGTCGCCGACCGGCGTCGAGGTGCCATGCGCGTTGATGTAGTCGATGTCGGACGCCGCGACGCCGGCCCGCTTGAGGGCGGCCCGCATGCAGCGATAAGCGCCGTCGCCATCCTCGGACGGCGCGGTGATGTGATAGGCGTCGCCGGACAGGCCGTAGCCGACGACTTCGGCGTAGATTTTCGCGCCGCGCGCCTTCGCGTGCTCAAGCTCCTCGAGAATCACGCAGCCCGCGCCCTCGCCCATGACGAAGCCGTCGCGATCCTTGTCGTAGGGGCGCGACCCTTTCTCCGGCGCATCGTTGAAACTTGTGGACAGGGCGCGACAGGCGGCGAAGCCGGCCATGCCGATCCGCGTCACCGCCGCCTCGCAGCCGCCGGCGACCATCACGTCGGCGTCGCCCAGCGCGATCATGCGCGAGGCGTCGCCTATGGCGTGCGCGCCTGTTGAGCAGGCGGTCGCGACCGCATGATTGGGGCCCTTCAGACCGTGTTCGATCGACACGTAACCCGAGGCGAGATTGATCAGGCGGCCGGGAATGAAAAAGGGCGAGAGACGGCGCGGGCCGCGCTCCTTCACCAGCACGCCGGCGTCGGCGATGCCCTGCAGCCCGCCGATGCCGGAGCCGATCATGACGCCCGTCGTGATCTGGTCGTCGTAGCTCGTCGGCCGCCAGCCGGAATCGTCCAGCGCCTGCTTCGCGGCCGCCATCGCAAAGACGATGAAATCATCGACCTTGCGCTGCTCCTTCGGCTCCATCCAGTCGTCGGGATTGAAGGTCCCGCCGGAGCCGTCGCCGCGCGGCACCTGGCATGCGATCTGGCACGGAAGATCCGACACGTCGAATCGCGTGATTCGACCCGCGCCCGATTTTCCGGCGAGAATGTTGGCCCATGTGGCGTCCACGCCGCTTCCAAGCGGCGTGACCAAGCCGAGGCCGGTGATCACCACCCTTCGCAACATCATCCCATCCGAATGAACGCGGCCGTCTTCGGTCCGCGTCTCAGGTCAGGCCGTGGCCTTGCTCGACAGGAATGAAATCGCGTCGCCGACGGTCGCGATCTTCTCCGCCGCATCGTCGGGAATCTCGACGCCGAACTCTTCCTCGAAAGCCATCACGAGCTCGACCGTGTCCAGCGAGTCGGCGCCGAGGTCGTCGATGAAATTGGCCTTTTCCGTCACCTTCTCGGCATCCACGCCCAGATGCTCGACCACGATCTTCTTCACGCGCTCGGCGATGTCGCTCATCGTCTGTTCCTCGTTTCACGATCGACCGTCACTGCGACGATGGACCGAAATACGCCCATGCGGCGTCAGCCGCCCCTATCGGGCAGGGCTTGGAAACCGTTTGGCGCCGCAGGTCAAGCCCCTCGGCGCAGGGCGTTTGATTCGGTAGCATAGGGCGCCGGGCCTGACAAAGCGCGCGGCCCGCGGACTCCGCTTTCACCCGTCGCGGCTCAATGCCGGCGATGGGCGCGCCGCGCGCGCTTCTGCGGCGACAACACAAGCACCCGGATCTTTTCCGATTCCACCACGGGGCTGAACAGGCGATGCTGATGGTCGCCCAGCACGAGCTGGAGCGTGTGCCAGCCGGGCGCGAGATCGAGGGTCGTCTCGGTCTGGCCGCCGCCGAAATGGAGATGCGACCTGTCGGTGGGAATCGGCTCCTGCGGCGTCAGCGGCTCCTTGACGTCGACCAGCAGGTGATGATGGCCGACATTGGGGGCGTTATCGCCGGCGCGCGTCACGCCCATGTTGCGCAGGCCGAAGCGGACGATGACAGGGCCGCGGATTTGCGCGCCGTTGCGCGGAGAGATGAAATAGAGGCGCGCGTCCTCGGGCGCCGGCGTCCGCTGCGCCGATGAGGCGGGCGGGGCGGCGGCGGGCGGCGGCGCGGCGGGCGGAGCAGCGGTCTGCGCGGCCGCCGGGACGACCGGCGCGGCGAGCGCGAACAGGATCAGGGATCGGCGTATCCGGCGCATGGCAATCTCCTCCCGCCGGGGCCGACGCCCCGGCCTCAAAGGCCGCGCACCACGCGCAGCCCATAGCTCGGATGCCGCACGCTCGGATCATAAAAACTGCGGCTGGTGACGGTTTGGTCGGCGGGGTCGCTGGTCCAGGAGCCGCCGCGCACGACCTGCTCCCGGCATCTGCCGGGCCCCCATGACGAGGCGTCCCTGGGCGCGCCGCGATAGTCGCGGTGCCAGCAATCGGACACCCACTGACCGACGCTGCCGGTCATGTCGAAGAGGCCGAAAGCATTCGGCTTGAACTGGCCGACAGGAAGCGGATCGGCGTGCGAGGCGCCGCATTTCCGGCAGGCGGCGTGATCCTCGGAGAATTCTTCGCCCCACCAGTATCGCGTTTCCGTTCCGGCGCGCGCGGCGTATTCCCACTCGGCCTCCGACGGGAGCCGATAGGAGCGCCCTGTCGCCTTCGACAGCCAGGCGACATAACGGGCGGCGTCATCGGCGCTCACATTGTTGACTGGCCGGCGATCGTCGCCGCCGCCGAGATCGGGACAGCCGCCGGCGCGCACGCATTCGCGCCACTGGCCCACCGTCACCGGATACCGGCTCATCACGAAAGGTTTCACTGTCACCGGCCGGATGGGCCTTTCCGACGGATCGCGGTTGCTGCCCATGCGCATGACGCCCTCGGGAATCGTCACGAGTTCGGGACACTGGGTGCAATCGCGCATGCCGGGCAACGGGCTGGCGGCGTCGCCGCGCGACGCGAGCTGGGGAGGCCGGCGCGCAGCCTCGGCTTCGGATTCGAGCCGGCGCTGGGTCTCCAGCTCAGAGGCGCGACGCTCGCGCTCGACCCGGTCCGCCTGCTCCGCGCGCTCGCGGGCCTGACGCTGCTGCTCCGCGATCGCCTGGCTGGCGAGTCGGAGACGCTCGGCCTCCCGGTCGCGCTGGGCCTGCTCGTCCCTCGCCTGATCCGAGCGGCGCTGCTCCGCAGCGGCGAGAGCGGCGAGATCGGCCTGGCGCTGGCGCTCGGCGGCCGCCGCCTGCTCTTGCGCGGCCCGACGCTGCTCGGCGGCGGCGAGATCGGCCTGACGCTGACGCTCCGCGGTTTCCGCCTGCTGCTGCGCGATCCGGCGCTGCTCGGCGGCGGCGAGATCGGCCTGACGTTGTCGCTCCGCGGCTTCCGCCTGCTGCTGCGCGGTCCGGCGCTGCTCGGCGGCGGCGAGATCGGCCTGACGCTGGCGCTCGGCCGCCTCCGCGCGTTCGCGCGCCCGATTCTGCTCCTCCTGCGCCGCCGCAGACGATCCGCTGAGCGTTGGCGGCTGGGCCTGCGTCGTCAACGGCTCGCCGGCTCGCGGCGCCGGCCCGGAGCCGGCGTTCGACCAGGCCATGTAACCGATGGCCGCGATGAGCGCCGCGGCCAGCGCGGAGCCGCCGACGACCAGCGCGGGGCGCGTCTTCTGCGGCGGCGGCGACGGATTCTGGCCGATAACCGCGCGCCGGCTGATCTCCTGCGCGATGGTCGCGTCGCGCGCCAGCGCCTCGGCGGGCGTCAGGCCCGTCACCTCCCGCGTCGCGACGTCGTCCATCGCGGGGCGGCGCTCGGGATCGGGATCCAGCATCTCCCGCAGCAGCGGCAGCATGCGCCGGTCGACGCCCGTCAGGTCGGGCGGGCTTTCGCGTTTCGCCACGACCTCGGCGAGGTTGCCGCCCATGTCGATCTTGCGGCCAAGCAGCGCCTCGGCCAGCACGAGGCCAAGGCTGTACACATCGGATTTCGCCGACACCTCGCCGCCGAACATGCCGAGCTGCTCGGGCGAGATGTAGCTGTTCTTGCCGGCGAAGCCGTCGCCGATGATCGTGGATTTATCGAGCTTGTTCTTGGCGATGCCGAAGTCGATGATCTTGGCGCGCGCCGGATCGCCGTCCGGCAGGAGGATGTTGTCGGACGACACGTCGCGATGAACGAGGCCTGCCTTGTGAGCCGCGTGCAAGCCCGCCGCCACGCGCTTCTGCAGGATGCGGACGAACTCGAAGCCGAGCGGGCCTTCCCGCACCATGTCGGACAGCGACCGGCCGGGCACAAACTCCATCGCCAGATAGGCGGCGTTGAGGGCCGGATCGATCGAGAAGACGTAATAGGCCACGATCGCCTCGTGGCGGAGCTGATGCAGCGCGAGGGCTTCCCTGCGAAACAGCGCGATGACGTTCGGATCGGCGGCCAGTTCCGGCCGAATCATCTTGATCGCGACAGGCACGCCGGTCTCGGCGGCGCGGCCGGCGTAAATCTCGCCCATGCCGCCGACGGCGATGCGCCGCTCAACGATATAGATGCCGTTGAGACGGGTCCCCGGCGGTATCCGCGAATCGCTGTCGCCCGAGCCTGCCATCCCATCCTCTGGGCCGCCTGGCGCCGAACCGACTCGGTCGTCGGCCCACGCCAGAACCTATGTTATCACTCTTTGCGCCTCAGAAGGACGCTCGGCAATGGCGCATGGCGGCGCGACGGAAAATGTGCGCCGCAGCACACGTCGGGCTACGCGCCGCCGTCGCAATTTGAGTCAAATCGACGAGGCGGCGCGCATCCTCATATCATCGCCATGCCGCCATTCACATGGATCGTCTGGCCGGTGACATAGGCGCCTTCGTCGCTGGCGAGATACACCACGGCCGAAGCGATTTCCGCCGACGTTCCCAACCGGCCGGCGGGGACCCGCGACAGCACGGCCTCTTTCTGCTTCTCGTTCAGCGCATCGGTCATCGCCGTCTCGATGAAGCCCGGCGCGACGCAGTTCACCGTCACGCCGCGGCTCGCGACTTCCAGCGCCAGCGCTTTCGACATGCCGATCAGCCCGGCCTTCGAGGCGGCGTAGTTGCCCTGGCCGGGATTGCCCGTGACGCCGACGACGGAGGTGATCGAAATGATGCGCCCGCTGCGGCGGCGCATCATGCCTTTCACGGCCGCGCGCGACAGACGGAACGCCGCCTCCAGATTCACGCGGATGACCTGATCCCATTCCTCGTCCTTCATTCGCATGAAGATGTTGTCGCGGGTCACGCCTGCGTTGTTGACGAGCACATGCAGCTCGCCCATCGCCGCTTCGGCTGCGGGAACAAGCGCTTCGACCGAATCCTTCTCGGACAGATTCGCCGGCGTCACATGCACGCGCGAGCCAAGTTCCGCGGCGAGCTTGTCGAGCGCCTCTCGGCGCGTGCCGGAAATCGCGACGGTCGCGCCCTGCGCATGCAGCGCCTTCGCCACGGCGCCGCCAATCCCACCCGACGCGCCGGTGACGAGAGCGTTCTTGCCGGTCAGATCAAACATTGCGCTCTCCAGACAGAATTGATCACAAACGCCGCGGCGCTTCGCAGCCGCATCCTTAACTCGATCGCGCCGCGACGAAAGCCTTCACATCGTCAGGCGTTCCGACCGAAGCCGAATGGGCGGCCGGCGCCATGCGTTTCGAGAGTCCGGTCAGCACCTTGCCGGCGCCAACCTCAAGAAACGAATCAACGCCGTTCGCCGCCATCCAGCCCACGCTTTCGCGCCAGCGCACGGCGCCGGTGACCTGCTTCACGAGATTGGCGCGGATCGCCTGCGGATCGCTTTCGGGCCCGGCGAGCACGTTGGCGACGATCGGCGCCGCGGGCCTGCGGATATCGGCCGTGGCGAGCGCCGCCTGCATCGCGTCGGCGGCCGGCTGCATCAGCGCGCAATGGAAGGGCGCGGACACCGGCAGGAGCATCGCCCGCTTCGCGCCCTTCGCCTTGGCGATCTCCACCGCCCGCTCGACCGCCGCCTTATGACCCGAGACCACGACCTGGCCCGGCCCGTTGTCGTTCGCCGCGTCGCAGACCTGGCCCTGCGCCGCCTCTTCGGCGACCGCGAGCGCCTGATCCCATTCGAGGCCGAGCAGAACCGCCATTGCGCCCTCCCCGACCGGGACAGCCTTCTGCATGGATTCGCCGCGCAGCCTGAGCAGCCTGGCCGCGTCGCCAACGTTCAGCGCGCCGGCGCAGGCGAGCGCCGAATATTCGCCCAGCGAATGGCCTGCGAAGAACGCTGCGTCACGCGCAGGATCGAGCCCGGCCTCCGCCTGCAGCGCGCGCAGCGCCGCGACCGAGACGGCCATCAGCGCCGGCTGCGCGTTGGCGGTCAGCGTCAAGGTCTCCAACGGTCCCTCGAAAATGACCGCTGACAGTTTCTCGCCCAGCGCCGCGTCAACCTCGTCGAACACCGCGCGCGCCGCCGGAAACGTCTCGGCCAGCGCCTTGCCCATGCCGACGGCCTGGCTGCCCTGCCCCGGGCAGACAATCGCAAGCGTCATGACGGTTTCCTCCGCGCGACTTTTTGAAGGCGCGGGAAGTGGCAGAGCGGCGCGACAGGGTCAAGGCGAAGGAACGACTCCGGCGTCGCGGGGTTCGTAAACAGGAGACCCACGGGACCGAGAGGAGGCGGCCATGCGCTGCGACGTCTGCGGCAACGACTACGACAAGAGCTTCCAGATCACGCAGGGCGGACGGACGATGACGTTCGACAGCGTCGAATGCGCGATTCATGCGATGGCCCCCGTCTGCGCGCACTGCCAGTGCCGGATCGTCGGGCACGGCGTCGAGGCGGACGGCCGCATCTTCTGCTGCGCGCATTGCGCGTCGCATGCGGGCGTGACGGGCCTGCGCGACCGCGTCCACGCCTGACAGAGGCGTTCAGGGTCGGCGCGCCGTCACGATCCAGCCCGAAACCGGCTTGGCGCTTTCGGTGCGCAGCCGGTCGCGCACCATGTCCTCGACGACGAACCCGGCGGCGACGAGCATATCCTCGACATAGCTGCGCCGGTGGGCGTAGCGGCCATGGCTTTGCAGCCGATGAGGATCGGCCGAGTCGTCGGGAAGCGCTTCGACCGTGAAGACGAGCAGGCCACCGGGCCTCAGCGAATCGAAGGCGGCGCGGGCGAAGTCGGTCAGCACGCCAAAATAGCAAAGAGTGTCGGCCGAGATCGCGACATCGTAGGCCGAGGGGTTGGCGGCGAGAAACGCCGTCAGTTCGGCCTCGTGCAGTTCGTCGTAGCCGCCGCGCTCCTTTGCCTTAGCGAGCATGCCGCCGGAGAGATCGACGCCGATCAGGCGATCGGCGCGCTTTCTCAAGAGCGGGGCGCACAGGCCCGTGCCGCAGCCCGCATCCAGCACGACCCCATAGCTCCGATCCGCGGGCGTCGCCTGGGCGAGCGCCTTGGCGACCAGTTCCGGCGCGCAATAATCGAGCCGCGCCAGCTTCGCGTCGAACGTGTCGGCGAACGCATCGAAGCTGCGCGCGACATAGGCGTCCGCGGCTCTTTCGGGCGCCACCTCGCCGGGACAGGCCGCCAGCAGATGAACCGGCGTCGGATTGTTCGGCTCGGCCGCGATCCAGTCGCGATAGACCTTCGCCGCTTCTTCCAGACGGCCGAGGCGCGCATAGGCGATGGCGAGCAAGGCGCGGGGCTGGGAGTTGGCCGGACGAAGCACGATCGCGCGGGAGAGATAATCGAGACCCTCCTGGATGCGGTCGTTGCGCACCAGAAGATTGCCGAGATTGGTCAGCGCCTCGCCATAGTCCGGCCTGATCCGAAGCGCGCGCTCGTAACAGGCGATCGACTCGTCGATCCGCTTCATCCAGCGATAGGCGACGGCCAGGTTGTTCCACCCCTCGGGATAGTTTTCGTTGAGCGCGAGCGCCTTGTGGAAGCAGGTCTCCGCTTCGGCGAGATCGCCGCTTTCACGGTGGACGAGGCCGAGATTGTTCCACATCCAGGGCTGGCCGCTCAACGGCGCGACCGCCTTGCGGATATGCGTCATCGCCTCCTTCTTGCGGCCCGCCTTGTGCAGCAGAACGCCATAGAGATGACGGGCGCGGGCGTGAGCCGGATCGGCGGCCAGGACGGCCTTGTAATAAGGTTCGGCCCCCTCGCAGGCGCCGTTTCCGCCCGCCTGATGCACGGCGACGGCGATTTCGAGCGCCTGTTCGATCGGGAGACGGATGACCAGCTTGCCGTCCTTCTCGATCTCCGCCGCCATCGCGCGCGCTTCGACCGAACGCCCGGACGCATCGATGCGTCGCGCGAACGCCCGGCCCTGCGCGGCGTCGAGCTTCACGGTCGCCAGTCGTTTCAGCTCAGCCTGCGTCACAGAGCGCGGCTGCGCGCCAGGGGCTTCGGTGAGCGTCGCTCCGTCGCGCTTCGTGTGAAGGGTCGATCCCGCCAAGCAAGCCTCCTCGCGCGCGCCACGAACTATGACCCATCCTCCCGCTCGAGGCCATGCGCGCCCGTGCGGGAGCGCACGCGCCGGGCGACCCGCATTTCGATCCGCCGCGTCGTCCATCCGTATTGAGACTGTCACATGGCTGTAGCTTTTTGCCGGCTATGGGGCCATTGTCCCGCCAACGCGGGACGACGCCGCGACGGGAAGCGTTCATGACAGAGGCTGCGATCGAGGTCGCGGGTCTGACGGCTGGCTATGGCCGGACGACAGTGCTGCACGGGGTCGATCTCTCGGTGAGGCGCGGCGAATTCATCGCCATGCTGGGATCTTCCGGCTGCGGCAAGACCACGCTGCTGCGCACGATCGCCGGCTTCCAGCAGGGTTTCGTCGGCGCCATTCGCCTTTTCGGCAAGGATGTCGCGCCGCTGCCGCCCGAGAAGCGTGGGCTGGCGATGGTTTTCCAGTCCTACGCGCTGTGGCCGCACATGACCGTCCTCGGCAATGTCGGCTACGGCCTGAAGCTGCGCGGCGTGTCGCGCGAGGACATCCGCAAGCGCGTCGGCGCCGTCCTCGCGATGCTCAATCTCGCGGGCCTCGAAGAGCGCAAGGTGACAGACCTCTCCGGCGGACAGCGCCAGCGCGTCGCGCTCGGACGGGCGCTGGCGATCGAGCCGGACGTGCTGCTGCTGGACGAGCCGCTTTCCAACCTCGATGCGAAAGTGCGGCTCCAGCTTCGCGACGAGATCAAGAGCCTCCAGAAGAAGCTCGGCTTCACCGCCCTCCACGTCACCCATGACCGCGAGGAGGCGATGACGATGGCCGACCGCATCGTGGTGATGAACGCCGGCCGCATCGCGCAGCTCGGCGCGCCCGAGGAGGTTTACGACAAGCCGGCCTCGCCCTTCATCGCGACCTTCATGGGCGCGGACAACCGACTCGATCTCGACATCAGACGCGCCGGCGACGGGCATGACCTGATCACGCCGGCGGGAACGCTGCATGCGCGGGGCGAGCGCGGCTGGCCGGACGGACCGGCGACGGTCTATTTCCGCGACAGCGCCGCGTCGATCGTCGCGCCGGACGCGCGGGACGCGGACGCGCTCGTCCTTCCCGCCGCCATCACACACCGCAGCTATCCCGGCGGACATTATCGCTACGGAGTCGAGGCGGCCGGCCGTCAGTTCACTGTCACAGACGGCGACTACCACGAGCAGGGATCGTCCATCGGCCTGAAGCTTCCTTTCAGCGCGATGCACGTCTTTTCCAGAACCGATCACCAGCAAGGAGGATGATCATGCGGCTTTATCTGTTGGCCGGCGTCGGCGCGCTCGCGCTGATTTCGGCTCCCGTCTCGGCGCAGACGCTCAACGTCGTCACGGCAGGCGATCAGAACATGGTCGATTACGTGAAAGACTATCTCGGCCCGATGTTCGAGAAGCAGCATCCCGGCGTGAAGGTCGTCTCTGTCGGAACCGGCCCGGGCGACGCCGGCTCGCAGAAGATCTTCGAAAAACTCGACGCGCAGAAGAAAGCGGGCGTCGACAAATGGGATTTCGACGTTGTCGTCATCCATCAGAAGATGGCCGGCGAGATGTCGAAGGACGGCATGCTGGTCCGCTATCGCGGCGACATCCCGACCGGCAAGCTGGTCACGCGCGATTCAGCCGTGAACTCGCTCGGCGCGAACGTCGACGGCTTCGTCATGCCGATGTTCCATTCGCAGACGGCGCTCGCCTACAATTCCGACCTCGTGAAGGACGTTCCCAACAGCTACGCCGAACTCGTCGACTGGACGAAAAAGCACCCCAAGCAGTTCGGCTATAACGGCATCAAGGGCGGCATGTCGGGCGTCGCCTTCGTCACCGGCTGGGTCTCGGCTTTCGGCGGCGACGCGGCAAAGCTCGAAAAGGGTCCCTACGATCCGAACGAGAAGACGAAGTGGGACTCAGCGCTCGCCAACCTCAAGGACTTCAACAAGAACGTCGTCATCACCCCCGGCAACGCCGGCACGCTCGACATGATCAACCGCGGCGAGATCGCGATGGGCCCGGTGTGGGTGGATATGTTCTACACCTGGCAGGCGGACGGCAAGCTGCCGCCCAGCACCAAGCTGAAGCTCATCTCGCCCGGCATGCCCGGCCAGCCGATGTATTACGCGATCCCGGCCAAGGCCGCGAACGCCAAGCTCGCCGAGCAGTTCATCGCGCTCGCCACCAGCCCGCAGGTGCAGGCCGACGGCATCGTGAAGAAGTTCAACTGGTATCCGGGCATCGACGCGAAAAACCTCGAAGGAAAGCTCGACAAGGCCGCGTGGGACAAGCTGTTCACGGACATCAAGCCCGCCGACCTGAACGACAAGGGCAAGCCCTTCCCGATCGCGCCCTACTTCAACGACATTCTCGAATCCTACGAAAAGAAGGTCGCGAACTGATCGTCGCCTTCTTAAAAAAGGCCCGTCATGCCCGCGCTCGTCGCGGGCATCCACGTCTCGTCTCGCGATCGCGATTCCTCACGATTCAAAGACATGGATGGCCGGAACAAGTCCGGCCATGACGAGCCTTTCTCAAGCGCCATCGCGATGTTGACATGAGACGGACCGCCGCGTGAAGCAGACCTACACTTGGGGGCTCATCCTGTCCGCGCCGGCGCTGGCGCTGATCGCGACGCTG
>Ga0209930_1001626_pt1 | contig 33151 bp, 37 predicted proteins | sample ThiBiot_500_biof_2_FD_183948 | JGI IMG/M metagenome (GOLD analysis project Ga0209930, IMG submission 183948) | Wastewater bioreactor microbial communities from Cape Town, South Africa - Thiocy_cont_500_biof (SPAdes) | ecosystem: Engineered > Bioreactor > Thiocyanate-remediating >... | reverse complement strand
CTCTGTCGACAAGGTGATCGTGGAGCGCGTCGGCATCGTCACAGCCGAACCAGATGGCAATGCCCCAGCCGAGCTTATCTGTCGCCGCGAGGTCGATAACAGGTGTGCGTACGGCAAACGGAACCGGCTTGGTATCGAACACGACCGCTCCCGGCGGGCTCATCGGCGCAGGCGGGAGCCCGACAACGCCGGTATAGAAGGCGCGCGCAGCTTCGATGTCTTCGACCTGGATGCCAATGAAATCGGGTCCGATCAGATGCGGCATGACGGGTTTTCCTTATGTTGACGGGTTTGATGGTATCAGGGCACTGATATAATGTAAGGACGCTGATATGTCAACGCGAGTCTGCCGGTGAACGACCCCTATTCGACGATCGGCTTCGCGCTGAAGCAGGCCCAACAAGCGCTTCGGACACGCATGGATTCGGAGTTGCGCCAGATCGGCCTGACCACGCCGCAATATGCGGTGCTCGCCTACTTGAAGGTCGAGCCAGGAGCGTCGAACGCCGCGCTCGCGCGCCGGGCTTTCGTTACGCCGCAGACGATGCAGGCGATTCTCGTCACGCTCGAGAAATCGGGATTCATCAAGCGGACGCCTCACCCAGAGCACGGACGCGTTCAGAAGACCGAGTTGACGCTCTCGGGCGATCAGGCTCTGGAGGCCGCATCCGCAATCGTTGCCGATGCCGAAAAACGCCTGGTCGATGCCGCGGCGCCTCTCGATCCTCAGCTTGTTGCAACCATGCTGATGCGGCTGGCAAATGCCCTCCGATAGCGGCGGCTGTCATGACTGGTGAGCAAGAGTAACCAGGCGGCGGGCGGGAGACGAAGGAGCCGAGAACTACGTCTATGTTGATTTCCACTGAGAGCTGACCCTGGCGACGCAGGTTTTTCCATCGAGAACTGACCCATGTTCGAACTTTCCCCCTTTGGCGTGGCCTGGGGGCGACGGAGTGATCGACATGGAGTTATTGAGCCTCATCCGACGTTGGCGTTTGCAAGACGAGTTCTCGATCCGGGAGATTTCGCGGCGGACTGGTCTTTCGCGGAACACGGTGCGCAAGTATCTGCGCTCTGGCGCCGTCGAACTGAGGTTCAGCGTCCCGGATCGGCCGAGCAAGCTCGACGCCTTCGCCGACAAGCTGTCGCATATGCTGCGACTGGAGGCCGGGAAGTCGCGCAAGCAGAAGCGCACGATCAAGCAATTGCACGCTGATCTAGCGGCGCTTGGCTATGACGGCTCCTACAATCGTGTGGCCGCCTTCGCCCGCGAGTGGAAGGCCGCTCGCCAGCGAGAGCAGAAGACCAGCGCTCGCGGCGTTTTCGTGCCGCTCGCGTTCTCGGCCGACGAGGCATTCCAGTTCGACTGGCAGAAGACTGGGCGATCATCGCCGGCGAGCGCTGCAAACTGCAGGTCGCCCACTTCAAGCTGGCGCACAGCCGCGCCTTTATTCTTCGCGCTTATCCTCAGCAGACCCACGAGATGCTGTTTGACGCCCATAATCACGCTTTCCGCGTGCTCGGCGGCGTTCCCCGGCGCGGCATCTACGACAACATGCGAACCGCCGTCGACAAGGTGGGACGGGGTAAGGAGCGGCAGATCAACGCGCGCTTCTCGGCCATGGTCAGCCACTTCCTGTTCGAGGCCGAGTTCTGCAATCCGGCGTCCGGTTGGGAGAAGGGGCAGATCGAGAAGAACGTCCAGGACGCCCGCCATCGGCTCTGGCAGCCGACTCCGAACTTCCCCTCGCTGACGGCGCTGAACGACTGGCTGGAGACGCGATGCCAGGAACTGTGGGTCCAGACGGCGCACGGCTCACAACCCGGCGCGCTCGCCGATGTCCGGCTTGAAGAGGCCCAGCATCTGATGCGACTTCCGCGGCCATTCGACGGCTTCGTCGAATACGCCAAGCGCGTCTCGCCGACATGCCTGATCCACGTCGACCGCAACCGCTACAGCGTACCAGCATCCTTCGCCAATCGCCCGGTCAGCGTGCGGGTGTATCCCGAGCGCATCGTCGTCGCCGCCGAAGGCCAGATCGTCTGCGAGCATGCGCGGGTCTTCGCCCGCTCACACGAGCGTAAGAGCACGACAACCGTCTTCGACTGGCGACACGACCTGACGGTCATTCAGCGCAAGCCCGGAGCTCTGCGCAACGGAGCGCCGTTCGCCGAGTCGCCGCCGGCTTTCGGACCCTTCAGCACCGTATGCTCAAGGCGCCGGGCGGCGACCGTGAGATGGTCGAGGCGCTCGCGCTGGTGCTTCAGCACGACGAGCAAGCCGTGCTCACAGCCGTCGAGATGGCGCTGGAGGCCGGCGCGCCAACCAAGACGCACATCCTGGACCTCCTGCACCGCCTGGTCGACGGGAAGCCGATGGATGCGCCGCCCCTGAAGGCGCCGCAGGCTTTGACTCTGACCACCGAGCCGCAAGCGAACGTCGAGCGCTATGACGCCCTGCGCAAGGTCCGGGAGGCGCGCCATGCGTCATAACCCTGCCGCCGGCGCCGTCGTCATCATGCTCAGAGCGCTCAAAATGCACGGCATGGCTCAAGCCGTCGGAGAACTGACCGAACAAGGCTCGCCCGCCTTCGAGGCCGCGCTACCGATCCTGTCGCAACTCCTGAAGGCGGAGACCGCGGACAGAGAGGTCAGATCAACCGCCTACCAGCTCAAAACGGCCCGCTTTCCGAACTACCGCGACCTCGCCGGCTTCGACTTTGCCAGCAGCGAAGTCAACGAGGCGCTCGTCCGCCAGCTTCACCGCTGCGAGTTCCTGCAAGACGCGCACAACGCCGTGCTCGTCGGCGGTCCCGGCACACGCAAGACGCACCTCGCGACTGCGATCGGCGTCCAGGCGATCGAACATCATCGCAAACGAGTCCGGTTCTTCTCCACGGTCGAACTCGTCAACGCCCTCGAACAGCAAAAAATTCAGGGAAAGTCTGGGCAGATCGCGGCGCGCCTTGCTTACTCCGACCTCGTCATCCTCGATGAGCTTGGCTATCTGCCGTTCAGCGGCTCCGACGGAGCGCTGCTCTTCCACCTTTTGAGCAAACTGTACGAGCGAACCAGCGTCGTCATCACGACCAACCTCAGCTTTGGCGAATGGGCCGCCGTGTTCGGCGATCCAAAGATGACGACGGCGCTGCTCGACCGTCTTACCCATCGATGCCACATCCTTGAAACCGGAAACGACAGCTTCCGCTTCAAAAACAGTTCGTCGAAACCCGCAAAACCCACCAAGGAGAAAGCCCGAAACTTGACGAACCCCTGACCCCGAAACCATCATCAAGCCGGGCCAGCTCTCAATGGAAACCAAGGGGCAGTTCAAAGCGGAAATCAACACTTCCCCATTTGGACGGGCCAACCCACGCTATTCTTTCGTGCTGCGCCTGTCTTCTGAGGCAGCAGCAAGCCGCTTTCGCCGCCAAAGCCATGCGCCGATCGCCGTTAGAATCAGGCCGATCGCCAAAGTCGCCACGGCGTCCGTCCAACGGTCGAAGCCGGTGTCCATGCGACAAACGCTGTATTGGTCATCGTCCGCGCGACAGGTGACAAGCACCTGCTGACCCTCCCGCCACTGATGATGGCTTGATAATGCCGGAACTGAGACGGTCTGACCGTTGTCCAGCGCGACGACCGCCTGGGGACGATTGAAGGCCGTCACTGTTCCAGACACGGCCGCGCCGCGCCAGCTGTGTAGGGCCTGATTGATGCTTGCATACCCGCCGGCTGCGACAACAAGGGCGCCCACGATTGGCAGCGCGAACCGCAGAATGCGGACGCCCGGCTGCTCGGGCCTCGCATATCCTTGAAAGGCGTCGCTGGTCGAGCGAAGCGGCGCCGCGACGTCGGTTCCGGAAACGTCGATGACGAAGCCTGCAACATAGTTCAAGCCCGAGGCCGGCGCGCTGGCGCGAAGTCTCCAAACAACGGTCTCGCCATTGGCAAGCCCCTCCGGTCCGCTCGGCAATCCATTCGGCGGTAGCTCGAAAGAGAATGGGATTCCGAAGTTCGATCGGGTCGAACTGTTCGCCGTGACGGTTTTTTCCCACAAAACGGCGGTGCGTCGGCGGGAAGAATCATCTGGCCCCTCCGTGGGGATGCTATGTTCGCAGGACAAGCGAACCCTGTACGGGCCTGTCGCGGCGACCGGCTTTTCGGTCCAAACGCGACCTGAGAAGACCTTCCCCAATTGAGCCTTACCCGCTTCAATGCGTGAGAGGCCTGATTTTCTCCGACGTGCGAGGTCTCGCAGTCCCTGTCCGAGGTGCACCATGCCAACAATGGCAAGCACCCCGGCAAGGCCGGCCGGGAACGGGAAGAAATCGGGCGACGCGGTGTCAAAAACGCTCGCGGAGCCAATCCAGATGACGCCAGCTATCAAAATAGCAGCAGCGATCGCCCAACTCACGATCGCCAGTCGGATGCGCGCCGCGCCGTAGTCGCTCGATCGCACGGGGCCAGGCGGCGATCCGTCCAGGGGGCTTTGGAGCGACATAGGCGACGCCTCCTCCAAAGAAAGCATAGGCCCCCGCAAACCATTGGCTAGCCCCCGCCGCTTTGCAAGGTTCAGCCAGGAAGGCGGTTTCCTGGGAGATGGTCGCTTTCGACAGCGGGCGCGTCGAAGCGGATAGGGTGAAGGAAAGGCAGGAGGCGACACAGTCCCAGCCCGGCGAAGAGGTCGGCAAGGTGGCGACAATCGCGCCGCCAGGTTCCGACAAGAATTTCTCGCGATCGCCGCCTCGCCGACGAATGCGACACGGTTAAGGTCGCGGAGAGAGCCGCGGCGACCGTCAGCGCACTGCTTCCAGCCTGGAAGCAGTGGGAGTTTTCTGAAATGGGGCTTTCTCACAGGGACATCCACAACGCCGGCGCGATGCGGAACCGGCCTCTGGGCTCAAGATCCAGCGAGCGCGGAACGTTTATTCTACATGCCTCTTGCTGCTTTTCCAGCCGCGTGAGCCATCTGCTCCAGCTTTCGAAAGTCCGCATCTCTCTGGGCGGTGCGATTCAGAATATTGAGAATTTGGTCGATCTTCGCCTGCATCATCTGCATAGACATCGTGATGTGCGCAAGTTGTGCGTGGACCTTCTGGTTCGATACCGCTTGCTGATGGTGTTGCGCGTTCGCCAGGCTTGGCTCGGGCCTCGCGTGGGTGCGTCCGCCTGCCGTTTTCTGAGGGGTGACGTTCAAGAACTGACTTGGCAAATTAAGCGACATGACGTTCCTCCGTAACAACCGCATCAGCAATAGCTTCTGAACCGACTCGAAGTCTCGCGCGTGGGGACCGCCGCGGAATGATGGCGCGAGCGATGGCTGCCGTGTTCGTCATGCCAGCCGGAGCGACTGAACAGGTCGATATTACGGTGATGGCGTGCATGTTTGCGCTGACGTCTGCGGAGGCTCGATTGCTCGGCCTCTTCGCTGCCGGCATGGATGTCGAAGACGCTGCGATCAAGCTAGGCGTGAGCGTGGCGACCGTGAAGACCCATCGAACGCGAATGTTCGCGAAGATTGGCGTTCAGCGCCGCGCCGATTGTCTTCAGGCGCTAAGGCGTTTGCTGCCGCCGCTGAAGGTCCTATAGCAGATTAGCGGCCGGGTTGGTCATTGACGTGAAGCGCACATGACGTCGCGCTCAACGCGGTTTGATGGTTTCTTCAAAGGGTGTCCGTTCTTCAAACGAGATTCTCAAGAGCGCCTCCGGTGACGACATGCTGCGCAAGGAAGCCGATTCGTTCGGGCGGACTGCGGCGAGGGAGAGCGGCCGAGATCACACCGTTTCGCGGTTGTATCTGCCGTCACACGCGCCTTGCATGCGCGCCGGTCAGCGTCGATGCCGCGCGAACTACTGAGGCAGTTTGACGGGCGTGGTGACGGCCGGAGAAAAAATGAGAACGTCATACTTCTTCTCCTGCTCATCGCAGGATCGCCATCGAGATCGCTACGGCGTCGGTGTCAGAGACGATGGTGCCCGGCTGGCCGCGCCAAGCAAATGATGGCGTCGAGTTCGCGCACGACGCGCAGTCCTGACAGCGAAGTGTCGGCGACCAGAGCCAGATATTCCCGCGTATCGTCGTCGGCCACGGCTAGCGCTCGGCACCGACGGCCGCCAGTGAAGGTGTCGGAGACAGAGTCCGGACTCCACCGAGCATTGGCGCAATCAGGCAAGATCATGGACCTCCGTACGGCCGGCATCTTGCCGAGGCGGCGGGGCGCGACACCCGGCCCCGATCCGCGCGGGGGCGATGATTAACCGCGCCTGTAGACCGCCGAGCTGGAATCAAAGGCGGCCTGTGAATGTGAAATCTCTTGCGCCCCGTTAGCATATCGTTACGGAAGGTATGGCAGGTCAAACTGACCAATTCCGCAGAACATTGAGCAATCCGTGAGTTCGGACGACTATCGTTTTCTTGGCCTGGACGCCGCGCGCAAAGCGCTTGATCTGATCGAAAAGACGCATTCCCCTCCAGACGCCCGATCTTTCAACCTGTGGCAGGTTTACGCCCAGGGAGAGAATAGACCCCTTTGCGCGGCTGTCGATGATATCCTGGCGCGCAAACGCACTCTGGACGAAGCTGACATTGCAAGCCTTTACCAGGCTCATCTCGGCGAGAAAAGTTCGCACGACGACGCTCAGCACATCGCAGCGACGCTCATGCGCGAGGTTCAAAAGGTCCTGGAAAGCCTCGACCGGAGCACGGGGAGCGCATCCCGTTACGATCAGGCGCTCAATCAGATCTCAAGTCGACTGGATGAGAAGCTGGACGCCGGCGCTTTGAGGCAGGCGGCGCGCCAGATATCGGAGGTCACGCGCAACACGATTGCCGAGAATGAAGCGATGCGCGCCAATCTCACCTCGACGCGGGCCGAGCTGGACGCGATGAGACAACAGCTGGATGAGGTTCAGGCTGAAGCTTTGACCGACGGGCTTACACGATTGGCGAACCGTCGCCATTTCGACCAGCATCTCGCTTTGCTTTTTCGCGACTTTCACGCGCAAAGCGGCCCGACGGCGCTGGTGATGATGGACATTGATCATTTCAAACGATTCAACGATCAACATGGTCACCAGACTGGCGATGTCGTGCTTCGGCTGGCGGCCGAAACCATGAAGCGGAATACGCCGGTTGGCGCGCTGGCCGCCCGTTTTGGGGGAGAAGAACTGGCCTTGATCGTTCCGAATTGCGAAATCTTTGACGCGATTCGGATCGCGGAAGCGATCAGGACTCAACTGCGCGGGCGCGATCTTGTTAAGCGTTCGACGGGACAGCGATTGGGGAGGGTGACCGTTTCCTGCGGAGTGGCTGTAACGAATTCTCAGAGCACGGCGAGTTCCCTGATCGCTAGCGCCGATAAGTGCCTCTATGCGGCGAAAGAGCGCGGCCGAGACCAGACCGTTTCGCAAATAGATCTGCCGTCGGCGGCGCCTGTCAGACGCGCCGGGTAGCGCCTGCGCCCCTCAATCAGATCGAGGCGGAGCGCGGGGCGGCATAGCGAAAAGTATCGCGGGCACAGGAGCGGCACCGCAAACGCCGCAGGGCGCGGTATCAGGCCGTGGGTCGGGAAGAACAGGATGACCCGCCATCTGGCGACATTCCGATCCGCGAACCGGCGACGGAAGTTATTGACATGCGCCAGCTCATAGGCTCCCCGGAAGATCGTCCTGCAAGACGTCGCGGGGCTTCTGGCGGGCCTAGGGTGTCGATTTTCGCTGAGAGTTGACCCGGGATTTTCACTGAGAAGCGACCCGGCTTGATGATGGCTTATGGGTCAGGCGTTGGTCAAGTTCCGAGGTTTCTCCCTGGCTGGTTATGGAGCTTTCGCTGAACTGTTTTTGAAGCGCAAGCTGTCATTTCCGGTTTAGAGAATGTGACAGCGGTGAGTGAGACGATCGAGCAGCGCGGTGGTCATCTTGGCGTCGCCGAAGATGGTGGGCCATTCGCCGAACGCCAGATTGGTGGCGATGATGACGCTGGTGCGCTCGTAGAGTTTCGAGACGAGGTGGAAGAGCGACGGCCCGCCGGCCTGGACGAAGGGGAGATAGCCGAGTTCATCAAGCACGACGAAGTCGAGCCGGGTAAGATGATCGGCAATGCGGCCTTGCCGACCGGCGCGGGTCTGCGTCTCCAGCCTGTTGACCAGGTCGACGACATTGAAGAGGCGGCCACGCGCGCCGTCGCGGATCAGCGCGGCCGACGAGACGTCGTGATCGAGCGCTTCCTGACAGGCCGCCTCGACCGCGTTCAATCCGTCGCTCAGCACACAGGTGAGAAGCGACGCCATCTGCCGGTCGCCGTCATCAGCGGCCTTGAGCTTGCGGCGCACTTTCTCCATGGCTGACGGCGGAACCCAGCTCTTGAACGGCGCGCCGTTGCGCAGTCCGCCGGGTTTGCGGGCCAGCACCGGCGCATAGCGCCAGGGATCGTAGATCACCTCGTCGCGGCTGAAGCAGCGGGCATGTTCGCCGACCACCACGCCGTCCTGGCGGATGACGATGCGATCGGCATAGGCATGGATCTCGACCGGCCGACCGACGGCGCTCGACAGCGCCGAGTATTTGTTGTTGTCGAAGCGCACCGTGCAGGTCTTCGACGCCGAGGCCGGAACACAGCGGAAGCCGTCGAAGCGTCCGGCATAGGGAATGAAGCTGCCGCGCTCCTCCTCGAACGCCTCCCAGATCGTGCGGCCGTCCTGTTCGGGATGCCGGTGCGCCTTGGCGTAGGAGACGCATTTGTCGGTCAGCCGGCCGTTCAGGTCCTACAGCGTCTTGAAGCGCAGCCGCGGCGTGAAGAAGCGTTCGCGGACCGGTCCGACCTGGTTCTCGACCTGGCCCTTCTCCCAACCCGACGCCGGCGTGCAGGCTTCCGGTTCGACAAGGTGATGTCCGCGCATCTGCGCGAAGCGGCGGTTGTAGCGGCGATCCCCGCCGATGAAGATCGCGTCCGCCGCCGTCTTCATGGTGTCGTAGACGCCGTGCGTGCAGGCACCGTGGAAGAAGGCGAATGCCCGGTCATGGGCGTCGAACACCATCTCCTGCGTCTCGCGCGGATAGGCCCGAACGAAGAACATGCGGCTGTGGCAGAGCCGCATGTGCGCCACCTTCACCGTAACCGTCACGCCGTCCAGAAGGACGATCTCGTGGCTCCAGTCGAACTGACAGGCCTCACCCGGCGCGAAGGTCAGCGGGATATAGGCCTCGGCCGCGGCGCTACCGCGATCGGCTTCCCAGCTCTGAGCATGCCGCCACACCGAGCTGTAGCCGCCGTCATAGCCAAGGCCGCGGAGTTCCTCGAAGATCCGGATCAGCGTCAGCCATTCCCGCTGCGGCTTGCCCGCATTCGACGATAACAACCCATCCAGCTTCTCGCGCCAGGCTCACATCCTCGGACAGGGCTAATGCTTGCGTTCGTAGCGGAACTCCGTCTCATCCGAGCGCAGCGCCTTGCGAAGTACTTTCCGGGAAATCTTCAACTCCCGGCGGATCGCCTTGATCGACGTTCCCTGCGCCAGCGAAAGCCGGCGTATCTTTGCAATCGTCTCCATAACCAACGTCCAAAACACAAGTGCCTCCGGTCAACCGGAGGCACTTTGACGACCCCATCGTTAAGGGGTACCGTTTGAATGAAAATCACCCCTCAAACAGGGGCCTCATTCCACAAAAAAATCATATTCCGGCGTAGGTCGCTCGATGGGCGTGCAGGGCCTTTGCCTGACGGTCCGTCCTGTCGCTGGCCGCCATCGGACCTGATCGTCCGACCGAGACCGAATCCGGCTATAGGAAACAGATCGCCTCGGCTAGCCTGAGCCGATGATCGCAGCCCATGCGCCGCAGGACCTGCCGCCTCATCTCGACCGCGACACCTGCGACCGGGCTCGGCTCGCCTGGAACCGCTCATTCGACGGGCTGTTCTTTTCCGGGGTTCGCTCGACGCGCATCTACTGTCGTCCCGTCTGCCCGGTTCGGCCGTCCCGCTCGGAGAACGTGACCTTCTACGGATGGCTGCCGCCGCGGAGCGCGCCGGGTTTCGGCCCTGCCTTCGCTGTCGCCCTGAGACCGCGCCGGCGTCTCCGGCCAGGATGGGCGCCGCCACGACCGTGGCGCGAGGCATGCGTCTGATTGAGGACGGTTTCCTGACCGCGCCTCCGCATCGGAACTCGCCGAGGCGCTCGGTGTCGGTCCACGCCATCTGCTCCGGTTGTTCGTTCGCCACACCGGCGCCGGGTCAAGCGAGATCGCCGCCACACGTCGCGTTCAGATCGCCAAGCGGTTGATCGATCAGTCGGGTAGGTTCCTGACCGAAATCGCTTTCGCCTCCGGTTTCGGCAGCGTTCGACGTTTCAACAACGCATTTCAGACCATCTACAGGCGGGCTCCCTCGTCCTTTCGGCAGCGCCAATAAGGCTCATGATGAGCCCAAGGCCCGCAGCCCGGTCGAGTATGTGATGGCGCACCGCCCAGTATCATCAGGCCCGGCGCGCCCCAGATCTGTCAAACAGGGTCGAATACTGTTTGCCACCTGGCCGGGTGGCTCGGCGATGGGCGATCCGTCTTGAAGCATCCAATCAACCCAAGAAGCGCCCCGGTTCTTGTATACTGAATCGATATCATGCATACTTAATCGTGAGTTTCATTCGATGTCAGTTACACCTCTCCGAGACCGTATCGCCGATCTGATCTTGTCCGGAGAGTTTCGGCCGGGGGACAATCTCGACGAGCAGGCGCTCGCCCTTCGGTTCGGCGTCTCCAGGACCCCCGTCCGAGAGGCCTTGCATCAATTGGCCCCGTCCGGTCTCATCGAAATGAGGCCCCGACGGCCGACGCTTGTTAAACGCCTGAACCCAGCTCAGTTGGCTGACGCCTTCGAGGCGTTGGGTGAGATCGAAGCGCTATGCGCGCGCTACTCTGCGGATCGGATGAGCCAGATCGAACGCATGCAGCTTAGCGAGATCATGAAACGGGGGGACGGCATCGCGGCTCGCAACGACCGCGAGCTCTATCGCGCGGTCGATTCCGAATTCCACAACGCAGTTCATGAAGGCGCGCGTAATGCGAGCCTTCATCGCCTCGCGTCGCAGATGCGAATGCAGGTCGCGCCGTATGGCGCGAGCCCTTATACGCTGCCAGGCTGGAGCGCGGATTTGTCAGTGCCCCATCAACAGCACAAGAGAATTGCCGAAGCGATCACAGCGCGCGATTCCGGGTCGGCGCATCGGCTGATGGCGGAGCATATCGCCCTCAGCAGCGCCACTTTCCAAACCATTTGGTCCGACAAGACGATGCAGGAGGAGGCTGCGTCAAAGCTTCGCCGTAAGCGGCGGAGCTAGGCGCGTCTTGAACTCGGGCGCGGAGGATCAGCGCTGTCGGCCGCTACCTGCAAGCCGGGGATGAGAGAGGGCCTGTCGCTGACGTAGCGCTCGAGCGGATCGCGCCGAAGCTGGTCAGAGTCAGGCCGTTTAAGAAATCAGCGCGGCTCTTTCCGGTCGCGGCATGGAAAGGTTTGGCGTTCATGCACCAATATCAGGGGCCGGGCCGCGCGGCGGCGTTCGCGGCCAACGCGATGTGCGCAACATCGCATCCGCTGGCGGCGCAGGTCGCGCTAGACGCGCTTGCTCGCGGCGGCAACGCCGTCGACGCCGCTGTCGCTGGCGCGCTCGTGTTGACCTTCTGCGAACCGATGATGTGTGGGCTTGGCGGCGATGCGTTCGCGATGCTGCGTCTGCCTGGCCAGGATTCAATTCTCGGGCTGAACGGATCGGGCCGCGCGCCGGCGGCGCTCGACGCGGTCGCGCTGCGAAAGGCGGGGCTCGACGCAGTTCCGACGGAGTCCCCGCACTCGGTCACGATCCCTGGCGCAATTGACGCTTTCTCGCGACTTATAAAGCAATATGGCGCGCTCGATTTTGCTTCGGCGCTAGCTCCGGCGATCCGTTGCGCGGAAGAGGGCGTCCCGGTCTGTCATCGCTCCGCGATCGACTGGCGCGCCTATGGCGGGCGGCTGCAGGGCGCCGGCCGGACGCATTTTCTGCGCGACGGCGCCCCATACCGGGCGGGGGACGTCTTTCGTGCCCCAGCTCAGGCCGAAGCGTTGAAGCTCATCGCGCGCGAAGGCGCCGACGCGTTTTATCGCGGCCCGATCATGGAGGACATGCTTGAAGCCCTGCGCGAGGCCGGCGGGGTCCACACAGCTGCGGATTTCGAGCAGGCGGCCGCCAATCCGACGACGCCGATCTCCTGCTCGTATCGGGGGCATGATTTGATCGAACTCCCCCCGAACGGACAGGGCGCGACCGCGTTGCTCATCGCCAATATTCTCGCCCGCTTCGATCTCGGCAAGCTCGATCCCAATGGCGCGGCGCGCACGCATCTCGAAGCCGAAGCGACGAGACTGGCGTATGACGCGCGTGATCGCTTCGTTGCGGATCCGGAAGGCCGCGAACTGAGAATCGAGCATATGCTCAGCAATCAGACGGCGGATGCGCTGGCCGCGCTCATTGATCCCAGGCGCGCGACGCCGCGCATCGCCGGACTCAGCGAGCCGGTTCATCGTGACACGGTTTACATCTGCGTCGTCGATTCAGATCGCCTCGCCGTTTCGCTGATCTATTCCACTTTTTGGCCTTTCGGCTGCGGGCTGGCCTCGAAACGCTTCGGCGTTGGTCTGCACAATCGCGGCGCGAGCTTCAGCCTCAGGCCCGGCAGTCCGAACGAGCTGAAAGGCGGAAGGAGGCCGCTTCACACGCTCATTCCCGGCTTCGCCTCGAAACAGAATGAATATCTGATGCCGTTCGGGGTGATGGGCGGTCCGTATCAGGCGGCCGGTCACGCGCACTTTCTGTCCAATGTCGCGGACTGGGGCATGGATATTCAGGACGCGATCGACGCGCCGCGCGCTTTCGCCGACCCCGCCACCGGCAGACTGGTCGTGGAGGCGGGATTCACGGATTCGGTTGTCGGCGAACTGGAAGCGATGGGGCATGTCATCGAGCGCGCGCCGATCGGAATGGGGGGCGCGCAGGCGATCATGATCGACTGGAAGCGCGATCTCCTCATCGGCGCGACGGACCCGCGCAAGGACGGCGTCGCTCTCGGCGCCTGAACGCCCGCCGCGACGCGACGCGCGACGATGGACGCGCATCATGCGACGTCACACAAAGCTCGTGGGAGATCGAAAGACATGAACGCCTACGCCAACAACCTCGATCTGCTCGGGCCAGCGAGCCGGTCGTTCCTGGCTCAGAAACATCGGCTTCGCATCGGAGGCCTGGCCGTCGCATCGACCGGTGACGAGACGGTCCGGCTTGTCGATCCCAGTTCCGGCCAGGAGGTCGCGCGCACGCCCGAAGCCACTGCGGCGGATGTCGACGCCGCCGTGTCGTCGGCCCGGAAAACGCTGGACGGCGGCCCCTGGTCGCGCATGCGGCCCTATGAACGCGCGCAGGCCATGTGCAAGCTCGCCGATCTCATCGAACAGAATGGACGCGAACTCGCGGAGCTCGAAACGATCAACAGCGGCCGGCTGATCGGCGCAACCCAACTGATCGATGTCGAGTTCTCGGCGCATGTGCTGCGATACATGTCGGGCTGGGCGACTAAGATCGAAGGCCGGACGGTCGATATTTCGGCGCCCTACATGCCGACCGGAGATTTCTTCTCATTCACGCTTCGCGAACCCATCGGCGTCGTCGCATGCATTGTGCCCTGGAACGTGCCGTTGTGTCAGGCTGTCTGGAAGCTTGCTCCGGCGCTGGCGGCCGGATGCGCGGCGGTCATCAAGCCGGCCGAGCCGACGCCGCTGACCGCGCTGCGGCTCGCCGACCATTCGCTCGAGGCCGGAATTCCCGCGGGAGTGGTCAATGTCGTCACCGGGTCGGGCGCCGGGACGGGCGCGCGGCTCGTCGCGCATCCCGGCGTCGACAAGATCTCCTTCACCGGATCGACCGCGACGGGCCGGCTGATCGCGGCTAGCGCGGCGGTCGGCTTCAAGACATACAACCTCGAACTCGGCGGAAAATCGCCTGTCGTCATAATGCCCGACGCCGATCTCGAACAAGCGATTCCGGCGGCCGCCTGGGCGATTTTCGCCAACCACGGCCAGAATTGCTGCGCGGGTTCGCGCCTTTACGTCCATCGAGATATTTTCGACAAGGTCGTCGAAGGCGTCGCCGGGATCGCGAATGCGATCCGGCTCGGTCCGGGACTCGATCCGCTGAGCCAGATGGGGCCGCTGGTCAACGCCGCCCAGCAGGCGAGGGTGCTAGGCTATGTCGAGGCGGCCAAACGGGAGGGCGCGACGGTGTTGACCGGCGGAGACGCAACGGGCGCTCCCGGATGCTATGTGAAGCCGACCGTCCTGGTCGACATTCGCCAATCCATGAGCGTTGTGCAGGAGGAGATTTTCGGCCCCGTGCTGGTCGCTGGCCGGTTCTCCGACGAAGCCGAGGCGCTCGCGCTCGCGAACGACTCGCCCTACGGACTTGGCGCGAGCATCTGGACGCGCGACATCAGCCGGGCGCATCGTTTCATCAGGGGATTCAAGACAGGCAATGTCTGGGTCAACGTGCATAACGTGCTCGATGTCGCACTTCCTTTCGGAGGCGCGAAAAATTCCGGCGTAGGCCACGATCTAGGCGAGCAGTCGGTTCTCGACCATACGAGAATCAAGGCGGCCGTGATCAACTTGTAGGCGGCGACACCGACGGCCCGGCCAAAGATGGGGCGTTGGCGGACGGCCGATGAACAGATCATTTGCTTGATCCCTGTCAAATCCAGCCCATACTGCGGCCGACGCGAGGGGGAGGGTGAGGCCGCCGCGTGTCGTGAGAGCAACCGTTCGGAGAGGGAGCCGAACCCCGTGAACATGCTCCGAAAGTCCTGCGGACGATACGAGCGTCCCACCATCCGCGCGTTCTTCGTCGAACTCATCGTCCATGCGCTGGAGCGGCGCAAGGCGCCGGTGGACAGGCTGCTCAGGCGCCACGGCCTCGCCCGGGCGGATCTCGATTCGCCTTACGCCTGGCTGCCGCTCCGTTCCTACATCGCGCTCATGGAAGACGCGGCGGCGGAGACCGGAAACGATTTCATGGGCCTGGATCTCGGCCGTCAGTTTCGACAACAGATGCTGGGGCCGTTTTGCGCGCTGACCCTCGGCGCCGGTTCACTCCGGGAGGTGCTCGAACTTTTCGAGACGTTTCAGACGGCCTGGCAGGCGAACACCAATTTCATTGTTCAGCGCGATGCGAAAGCGACGACATATCTGTACGCGATCGAAGACCCAACGATTTGGCCCCGTCGTCAGGACGCCGAGTTCACCATCGCCGCGACCGTATCGCTCATCCGGCAACTGGGCGCGTCGAAATGGACGCCGGCGGTGGTCGAGTTCGAGCATTCGGTGCGGTCGCGGGAGCGAGCGCTCGAGGAGTTTTTTCGCGCGCCCGTTTACGGCTCCGTTGAATTCAACCGCCTGACGATCCTGAACGAAGATCTGGATCGTCCTTTGCCAGGCGGCGGCCGCGATCTCGACGGCGTTATCCGCACCACGGCGCGCCATCTCAAGGATCTGATGGTGACCGACCGTGAGGAGCATGTGAGCGCGACCGATGCGACCATGTCCTGCATCGCGCGCCGGCTCGGCTACACTCTCGTCGACATCGGCGTTGTCGCCAAGGAGCTCAATCTTTCGACGCGGAGTCTGCGCCGAAAGCTGGAGGAAGAAGGCACGTCATACCGGGAGGTGCTGCAGGAACAGCGGCGCCTGAAAGCCGAAAATCTGCTCTCGTCGCGCGGTCTGCACGTTTCAGAACTCGCGGGACGTCTCGGTTATTCCGACAGCGCCGTTTTTTCGCGCGCTTTCAAGAACTGGACCGGCGTCTCTCCGATGGAATACTCCCGCCGAAGCGAAGCGGATCGCTCCCCGCGAGGCTAGCGACCGCCGCTGACGCAAGGCGATCCGCCGATCGAACAGCTGCGCCGGTCGGCTTCGGCGACACGCCGGCGTCATGACCGCATTTGATCGACGATCGGCGTTTTGCTGACGCCCCCTTCGCCCCAGGATCGACCGTCCGACCCTGTCCCGACGCCGCGCCGATCGTTGCACGGGTTGCGGGACTTGGCCGAAATTGCAATCCTCCTGACCCGTTTCGCTCTGACGTTGATCAGGGCCGGGTGCTAGGCTTCCGCGCAGGCGACATGGAAATCCTGGCTCGATGCCTCATCATCACTGCGCGGCGGATCAATCGTCAGACGTTCGACACCCCCTCGACCCGCTGACGATTCAGGAAGTCGACCGGGCCCGCGCCATCCTGCGCGATCATCAGGACATCGGCGCCGCGCCCCGATTCCCGTTCGTTGAACTCCGTGAGCCGCCCAAAGCGGAAATCGACGCTTATGTCGAAGGCTCCGATTTCTCGCGCGTCGCCATCATCGTTACGATCGACATCGCGACCGGGCGCGCCGGCGAAGCGCTGGTCGATCTGCGCGCGGGGAAGCTGCTGTCATGGAAGCAACTGCAGGTCGATCACGAGCACGGCCACCCGCCTATCATCGTCGATGATTTCTTTCGCGCGGCCGCCATCGTCAAGGCCGATCCGCAATGGCGGGCCGCCATGGCGCGACGCGGGCTCAGCGACAAAGAGATCGATCTCATTCAGGTCGACCCGATCTCGCCGGGCTTCTTCGAGTTCGAGCCTTACAAAGGCCGCCGCATTCTCCGCGCGGTCTCTTATTACCGCGAATACGAACGGGACAACGCCTACGCTCATCCGATCGAAGGAATCGTTGCGATCGTCGATCTCATCGCCAACGAGATCATCGCGCTTCACGATGACGGCCGCCTCGTACCCATTCCGCGACAGAAATACAATTACGACAGCGAAAGCCTGGCGCCAGCGCGATCGGATCTGAAGGCTCTCGAGATCGTTCAGCCCGACGGGCCGAGCTTCACGGTCGATGGCTGGCGCGTGACTTGGCAGGATTGGGAATTCCGCATCGGCTTCACGCCGCGAGAAGGGCTGGTGCTGCACCAGCTGGGCTTCCGGGACAATGGCAGGCTGCGGCCCGTCGTCTATCGCGCGAGCATCACCGAAATGGCGGTTCCCTACGCCGATCCCACGCCCCAGCATTTCGCCAAATGCGCGTTTGACGCAGGCGAGTTCGGTCTGGGCAAGCTCGCGAACCAGCTTGAACTCGGATGCGACTGCCTCGGACACATTCATTACTTCGACGTTCCCGCGGCCGACGATTTCGGTAACGCCTTCGTCATGAAGAACGCCATCTGCATGCACGAGGAAGATTACGGCATTCTGTGGAAACACAATGAATTCCGCAGCAAGATCACCGAAACGAGACGATCGCGCCGCCTCGTGATCAGCTTTTTCGCGACCGTCGGAAATTACGATTACGGCTTCTACTGGTATCTCTATCAGGACGGCACCATCCAGTTTGAAGCGAAACTCACCGGTATCGTGCAGACGGCCGCGCTGATGCCGGACGAGCGCTATCAATGGGGCGGCATGATCACCCCTTCGCTCGGAGGTCCTTCGCATCAGCATTTCTTCAATGCTCGCCTGCACATGACGGTCGACGGCGCGGGCAACAGCGTGACGGAGCATGAATATCGTCGGGTTCCCATGGGGACCGACAATCCGCACGGGAATGTCTTCACCGTTTCGACCGAACTTCTGGAAAACGAAGCGAGCGCGGCCCGCGAAGCAGACGGCGCCACCGGTCGATTCTGGAAAGTGATCAATCCCAACGTGAAGAACGAGGTCGGAAATTCGCCGGGCTACAAAGTCATCGTCATGCCAGCGCCGACGCTCATGGCCGACCCGGCCAGTTCCGTTCACAAGCGCGCGGGCTTCGCCTCCAAGCATATATGGGTCACTCCCTATGATCCCGACGAGCGTTTCGCGAGCGGCGACTACCCCAATCAGCACGCGGGCGAATGCGGCCTGCCCGTTTACATCCGGCAGCGACGCAATATCGCCAATCAGGATATCGTCGTCTGGCACAGCTTCGGGCACACGCATGTGTGCAAGCCGGAGGATTTTCCGATCATGCCGGTCGAGTATGCGGGCTTCTCTCTCAAGCCGAACGGCTTCTTCACCACGAGCCCGGCGATGAAAATCCCGGCCGCGACGCCGCACGGCTCGTCCGTCCAAGCGACCTCCCCGTCATGCTGTTGCTGAGCCGACAACATCATGGTCTCTCTCGTCGCCGTCCAGCCGGAGGCCCGCATGTCGAGGACCTTTGAACGACGCGGCGGCCCCCCCGTAAGGCCGCCGGGTGGAAAGTTTCTGATCGGCGGCGCCTGGCGTGAGCCGATGTCGAATGATCGCATTCCGGTCATCGATCCCTCGACCGAAGAGCAGATCGTGACTATCGGCGCCGCGACCGCCGAGGAAGTCGATCTGGCCGTCAACGCTGCGCGCATAACCTTCGAGAGCGCCGCGTGGCGGAAAATGCGCCCTCTCGATCGCGGGCGCCTTCTTGAAAAGCTTGCCTTGCTGATCGAACGGGATGCTGACGAACTGGCCCGGCTGGAGACGCTGGACAGCGGCAAGCCATATTATGTCACGCGCAATATCGATCTGAAATTCACGGTCGACGCCCTTCGCTATTACGGCGGCTGGAGTTCGAAGATCGCCGGCGAATACCTGACGCTTTCGCCATTTTTCGACGATGGTGGAATTTATCGCGCCTATACGGAACGGCGACCTGTCGGCGTCGTCGCCGGCATCACGCCCTGGAATTTCCCGCTCGGGCAGGCGATCCAGAAAATCGCGCCGGCCTTGGCGTTCGGCTGCACCATCATTCTGAAGCCGTCCGAGGAGGCGTCGCTGACGACGTTGCGCCTGGGCGACCTCATTCTCGAAGCAGGCTTTCCCGACGGGGCGGTGAATATCGTGACCGGCTACGGCGCGACGACGGGTCAGGCGCTGGTCGAGCATCCTCTCGTGCGGAAGATCGCTTTCACCGGCTCCACAGCCACGGGCAAGCGCATACTCGCTTCGGCTGCGCCGCAGATGAAGCGGGTCTCGCTGGAGCTTGGCGGAAAATCACCGACAATCATTCTCGCGGACGCCGATCTCGACAAGGCGATCGCGGGAGCGGCGAACGCGATCTTTCCAAACTCCGGCCAAATCTGCACCGCCGGCTCGCGCCTGTTCGTGGATGATTCGATTTTCGCGGACGTAGTCCAAGGCGTCGCGGACGTGGCGCGCAATCTGCGTCTGGGCGGCGGCTTCGAGGAGCAGACGCAGCTTGGACCCCTGATCTCTTCACGCCAGATGGAGCGCGTCTCCGCCCTTGTCGCGAGCGGCATCGCCGAGGGCGCGGAACCCGTGGCGGGCGCGTCGCGGCTCGATCGCGCCGGCTTCTTCTATCAGCCGACTGTGTTGAAGAATGGGAGGCCTGATATGCGCGTCGCGCGCGAAGAAGTGTTCGGGCCGGTCGTTCTGGCCATGCCGATCAAGGATATTCGTGAGATCGGCGCGTTCGCGAACGACACGGAATACGGCTTGGGCGCGAGCATATGGACGCGCGACATCGACAAGGCGCACTTGCTGGCGGAGCAGATCGAGGCAGGCACGGTGTGGATCAACACTCACAACGTGCTCGATACGGCGGTTCCGTTCGGTGGCGTGAAATCATCCGGCCTCGGCCGCGAATTCGGGTCGGAAGCGGTCAACAGCTATACCGAACCGCATGCGGTGTGTATGCGGCTAGACGGACAAGCTCTTGGTTGAGCCGCGCGAAGAAACATATGCAGGCCGTAGGCTGCCGGGCTTCCGACGCATGAGCGCGAGAGCTGCAAGGGCGCGCGCCGCGCCGATCATACGAGGGATCGCTATGGAGCGCGATGCGGTTTCGAAGGGGATACGCGCACCGTCTCTTGTCGAGTACGGTTGAACGGAAAGAGCGATCAACGCGGTTTTTGCCGCAATGTAAAGGGGAGAACTCATATGACCAGATCAAGTCTTTTCGCCGTCGTTACCGCAGCGACGATGGTCGCCGCTCCGGCGTTCGCTCAACAATCCATCACGGTTTCGTCGGCCGGCGGCGCCTATCAGGAGGCGCAACGAAAAGCGCTTTTCACGCCGACTGCGAAGGAACTTGGCATCACGATCAAGGAAGATACAACGACGGGAATCAACGACGTTCGGCTTCAGGTCGCTGGGCGCGCGGTGAAATGGGATCTTGCGCAGCTCAACGGATATGAATGCGCGCGCGGCGCCAAAGAAGGCCTGTTTGAGCCGATCGACTACAAGATCGTCGACACGACGGGAATCGATCCGCGTCTGGTTCATCCAGAATGGGTGGCGATCTCTTACACCTCGCTTGTTCTGATCTATAACACGAAGGTCTATGGCGAGAACGGACCGAAGACCTGGGCCGATTTCTGGGACGTCAAGAAATTTCCGGGACGGCGCGCCTTGAGCCATGTCTTCTCGCCGGACATGCTCAGCGTGGCGGCGATGGCGGACGGCGTTCAGATGGACAAGGTTTATCCGCTGGACATGGACCGCGCCCTGAAATCTTTCGCCAAGATCAAGAACGACGTCAGTGCATGGTGGACATCGGGAGCGCAGGCCACCCAACTCGTCAAGGACGGTGAAGTCGATATGGCGAGCATCTGGAACGGTCGCGCGAGCGCGCTGGTCGCCGATGGCGCGCCTGTCCGCTTCAGCTACGATCAGGCCGTCCTCATGCCGGGTTGCATCGCGATTCCAAAAGGCGCGCCGAACAAGGCTCTCGCCATGAAGGCTCTCGCCAACTTCCTGAAACCGGAATTGCAGGCTGACTTCTCTCTCCTGATCGCCAATGGTCCTGCGAACCAGGGCGCATTCTCCACGGGGAAAATTCCGCCGGAGCGGGCGGCGCAGATCAATTCATCGCCCGACAACGCGAAGAAGCAGGTTCTGCTCGATCCGACCTATTGGGCTGACAACCTTGTCACGGCGACGGAAAAATTGAACGAAATCATGCAGCGCTGAGTCTTCGCCCGGACGTCGTCGATTCATCGGCGCCCAGCGCGCATTGCGGCGTCCGGCTTTCCAGGGAGAAATACATGTCCACGCTGGGCGCGGCGTTGCCGATCAGAATTCGGGGGATCGAGAAGAAATACGGTCCGGTCACCATATTACAACGCCTTGATCTCGATGTCGCAGCCGGCGAATTTCTTACTCTGCTCGGGCCGTCCGGTTCGGGAAAGACGACGCTTCTGATGATTCTCGCCGGCTTCGTGCGGCCCGACGCAGGCAGCATCAAGATCGGCGGCGACGAGATTATCGCAGCTCCTCCCCATCGCCGGAACATCGGCATGGTGTTTCAGAACTACGCGCTATTCCCGCATATGAGCGTCTCGCAGAACATCGCGTTTCCGCTGCGGCAGAGGCGAGTTCCCGCCGCCGACATCGTGCGCCGCGTAACTTCGGCGCTCGAAATGGTGCGGCTGAACGGATATGGTGAGCGTCGGATCAATCAGCTCTCCGGCGGTCAACGTCAACGTGTCGCTCTTGCGCGCGCGATGGTGTTTGAACCTCGTATCGTTTTGATGGATGAACCTCTTTCGGCTCTCGACAAAGGTTTGCGCGAGCATATGCAGCTCGAGCTCCGCGATCTACATCGCAGTCTTGGCATGACGACGATCTACGTCACCCACGATCAGCGCGAAGCAATCACCATGTCGGATCGCATCGCCGTGATGAATGGCGGCGCTATCGAGCAGATCGACAGACCCGAGGCGCTTTATGCGCATCCTCGAACGCATTTCGTGGCCAGCTTCATCGGCGAATCCAGCTTTATTCCTGTCGATATTCGCGACGGCGTTCCCTGGTTCCGTGACGCCAAACTGCAAACCACCGCCCGGACGTCATCGTCCGGCCGCTACCTGATGTCCGTGAGACCTGAAAAGGTCCGGCTCGCAGCCGCTGGCGGCGACGACGGCATAAACATTCTCGCAGGCGTCATGGGCGACGTCATCTATCAGGGCGACAGCTTCGCCTGCTCTATCGATATAGGCGACGGGGTGAAACTCACGATGCGGGACTATTGCCGCGAAGATACGATGGCTCGCTTGCCTGCTCGCGGAGAATCCATTCGCGTCTCCATCGCCGCGAGCGACGCCATTCTCGTGGAGGCAGGCTGATGCTTTCCTCGCAGGTCAACGCGACTGTGGACGGCGGTCTCAATCAAGACACGCTGCGCCGCGAGGCGCGGCGGGAAACGTGGAAGGCGTTCGCGCTTTTGTCGCCGGGAATGGCGGTTGTCTGCCTCGCCATTCTAGTCCCGATCGGCTGGTTGTTCGCGTTGTCGCTCTTCGACGAACAGGGGCGGCCGAGCTTCGAAAACTACGCTCGCCTCGTCGAACAGCGGTCTTACATTCAGACCTTCATCACGACGTTCCAGATCGCATTCACGGTTACCGGCGTCTGCATTGTGCTGGGTTATCCGCTCGCCTACATGCTGTCGCAGCTGCCACGCCGCATCGCGCAGATCGGCCTCATCTGCGTCCTGCTTCCGTTCTGGACATCGGTTCTCGTGAGAACCTATGCGTGGCTGGTGTTGCTGCAGCGGCGGGGACTCGTGAACACTTGGCTGACCGATCTCGGAATCGTGTCGCAACCCATCGCCTTCATCAACAATTTCAACGGCGTCGTGATCGGCATGACGCACATCCTTCTGCCGTTTCTGGTGCTTCCGCTCTACGCTTCGATGCGATCGATCGACAAGGATTGCCTTCGCGCCAGCCTGAATCTCGGGGCCAGCCCCATCGCGGCGTTCTGGCAGGTCTTCCTGCCGCTTTCGATTCCGGGGCTGGTCTCGGGCGTCGTCATGGTATTCGTGCTCTCGCTCGGATTCTACATCACGCCAGCCCTCATGGGAGGGGGACGCGTTGTGATGTGGGCGATGCGCATCGAGCAGACGGCCAGCCTCTACACCAACTGGGGGGCGGCGTCCGCGCTAGGCGTGGTGCTGCTGGTCACGACCCTGATCATTCTCGGCCTGTTCCAGTGGCGACTAGGTTCGCGCGCCGCCGCCGCGTGGAACGCCCGATGAGCCGCGACGCCGACCTTCCCATTTCTCACTGGTCGCGCCTGTGGCTCTACTGCTTCGGCGCGCTCATCCTGTTCTTTCTGATCGCGCCGTCGGTCATCGTCGTCGTGATGTCCTTTTCTGGATCGTCCTTTCTGCAATTTCCTCCGCAGAGCTGGTCGCTGCGCTGGTACACGCGCTATTTCGAATCCATGGAATGGCGCGAGGCCACAGGCGTTTCGCTGAAGGTCGCGATCATGACGACGCTTGTCGCCACTCCGCTCGGATCGGCGGCCGCCTATGCGGTTAATCTGAAGACGCTGCGCTATGGGAACGTCGCGCTCGCCGTTCTCGTTTCCGCCATCATCATCCCCGTCATTCTCATCGGCATCGGGGTTTTCTTTCTTTACGCCCGTCTGGGTCTGAACAATACGTTCACCGGCCTTGTCATCGCTCACACTGCTCTGGCGCTGCCGCTTGTCGTCATGACCGTTCTCGCCGGCTTGCGCTCCTATGATATGGATCAGGAGCGAGCCGCGCGCAGCCTTGGAGCAACGCCTCTGAGGGCGTTCATTGAGGTGACCATGCCTCAGATCAGCCTGTCTATCATCGCCGCTTCGCTGTTCGCATTCATCACCTCATTCGACGAGGTCGTCGTGTCCTTCTTCACCTCCGGGGGCGACATGTCGACATTGAGTCGACGCATGTTCACTTCTCTACGAGACGAGATCGATCCGACGATCGCGGCGATCTCGACTTGCCTGATCATCCTTTCGGTCATTCTTCTTTCTGTCGCTCATCTGGTCGGAGCCTCTCGAACGCGCGAGTCGTAAATCGCGCGGGAAAATAGTCCCCTGTCTTCTCGGGCCGCTCGCGCCGATCATAGCGAAGCGCACCTCATCGCCAACATTCTTCAGGAGTTTCCATGCGCGATCCTCATTGTCATTCCAGCAGCATTCTGGTGGAGCGCCCCGCCGATGCGGCGTTCGAAATCATGTCGGATGGCGTCAAGCAGGGCGCCTGGGCCTGGGGGAGCGCGAACCGGCGCGAGGTGGAGCCTGGCCTGTTTCTGGGCGCGTCGGTCTTCACAGGCGCGGCGAGTTATGTCCGGCTGAACATTGATCGGGAGCGGCTGCTGGTCGACTACGATGTCGGCGCGCGCAAGGAGGAGATGCAGTTTCGCAATATGGCGCGCGTCATCCCCGGCGACGTTCTGGATCTCGGCGCGAACAAGTGTGTCGTGTCTTTGATGACCTGGCGAACATCCGCGCAGACGGATGCGGACTGGGAGCGACTGTCCTGCATTCACGAGGCGGAAATGTTCCTGATCAAGGGACTGCTCGAGCGCAAATAAGCGGCCCAAGACCGTCGGGGAGGCGATCCGTCATGAACGGCGGAGCCGAGCGCACCCCTGTCCGCGCCTGCGTCGCGCGCGGATGGCTCTCCATCCAGATAACCGGCTGAGCCGCATGAGTTTTGATCACATCATCATTGGCGGCGGAATCAACGGGTTGGTCGCGGCGGCGCAGCTCTCTCGCGGGAACGCGAAAGTGCTGCTTCTGGAGCGCGCGGATCAACTCGGCGGCTGCATGCTGAGCAGCGAGGCGACCTTGCCGGGCTTCGTTCACGATGTGATGGCGGCGACATTCGTCCTGTTCATCACCGGCCCCGCATTCGCGGAGCTTGGCGACGATCTCGCGCGGCACGGTCTGGAATTTCGCCGCTCTCCTCACCCGACGGCGGTTCTGAGGCCTGACGGGTCGAGCCTAGTGCTGACCATGGAGCGCGCGGCCAACGTCGCTGCTTTGAACGCGATCGCGGCCGGAGACGGCGACCGGCACGCCATCGATGCGGCGTCGGTCGAAGCCAACGCTCCGCTGCTCTTTGGCCTTCTGGGAGGGCCCGTCTGGAGTCTTTCCACCGCGAAGCTCATTCTGCGCGAGGCGTGGCGGCGCGGCCCGCGCGGTCTTGCGGCGTTTCTCGGCGAAGCGCTGGCGCCCGCGCGCGGTTGGCTTGAGACAAATTACTCGTCGCGAGAGGCGCAAGCTCTTTATGCGCCCTGGGTGCTCCATTGCGGTCTTTCTCCCGAAGACGCGTATTCGGCGCAGATGGGAAAGGTGATTGCGTTCGCGCTCGAGGCCGCCGGCGCGCCGGTCGTCAAGGGCGGCGCGGGGAGGGCGGCCGACGCATTCCGCGGACTGATCGAGGAGCGCGGCGGAATCGTCCGCACCGGCGCGGACGTCGATCGCATCGTCATCCGCGACGGTCGAGCGCTCGGCGTGAGGCTCGTCGGCGGTGAGGATATTCTCGCGAACCGATCCGTGATCGCTTCGGTCGCGCCCTCCCAGTTATATGGCCGTCTCCTGGGAGAGGATGCGACGGAGGAGGAGAAGCAAGTCTCTCGCCGGTTTCGTCATGGACGCGGCGATTTTCAACTTCACTATGCGCTGGATCGGCCGCCGGCATGGCTGGCGCCCGGTCTCCAAAATGTGGCGTTGATTCATCTCACCGACGGCGTCGATGCGGTGTCGAAGTCGCATAATGAGGCGACACGCGGGTTGCTGCCGGAAACGCCGACGATCTGTGTCGGCCAGCCGGCCGCGCTTGACGCTTCGCGTTGCCCCGAAGGCAAGGCGATTCTGTGGGTGCAGGTTCCCGATGCGCCAAGTTTCGTGAAGGGAGACGCGGCGGGCGCTATCGAGACGACGGGGCAATGGAGCGAAGACATGCGGGAACGCTTCGCTGATCGAATCGAGTTGATCATCGCGCGTCATATCGCCGAGTTCCGTTCGACGATCCTCGCTCGCCGCGCCTATTCGCCGGCGGACCTTGAGAAGATCAACATCAATCTGGTCGGCGGCGATCCTTATGGAGGCTCCTGCGCGATCGATCAGTTCTTCCTCTGGCGTCCGTTCGCAGGGTCGCGCAATCATTCCACCCGCGTGAAGAATCTCTTTCACATTGGAGCATCGACACATCCGGGTCCGGGCCTTTCGGGCGGCTCCGGCTATCTCGCCAGCAAGCGCATAGGATAGCGCCGCGGCGCTCTTCGCATCGGAGACTTCGGCGTTCCGGGCGAAGAGACGTACAAGTCAGGCGCGCAGGTGCTGCGCTTTCGTCGAAAGATTCGGATATGGCAAGATCGCTCGCCCGGCTAACTCGAGGAAACCTGGCGAGCGATGAGAAACGAGCGCGTGCGCCGCGCGGGGTTGTCAGGCGGGCGTGCGATTTTCGGCGGCGGCGGGGTTGTCGCGATAATGGTCGCACCAGTGACGGGGCCCAAGTCCGCCATCGGGACCGAGGATGGAGAACCCGCCATCGACGGCGATATCGCAACCCGTAATCCATGACGCCCTGTCTGAGCAGACGAACGAGACGACATTCGCGACTTCGTTCATGCGTCCGACGCGACCGAGCGCATTGACGATGTCGTCCTCGTGTGCGCGGGCGGCGAGCCGAATGACGAACTCGCCAAGCAAGCCGGGCTGGCATGCGATCGCGGCATCCTGGTGGACATCGACGGCCGCACCAGCAACCCCTGCGTCTTTGCGATCGGTGATGTCAGCAGGAGACCTCTTTCCCTTCATAGTGACCGGATGCAGCGCATCGAAAGCGTCCAGAACGCTATGGAGCAGGCCAAGCAGGTTTCGGCTGCCATTCTCGGGCTGCCTCGACCGGAGCCTGAAGTGGCCTGGTTCTGGTCCGATCAGTTCGACGTCAAGCTCAAGATCGCCGGGCTGTCCGTCGATCCCGACGAGATCATCCTGCGCGGCTCGCCATCGAGCGATGCGTTTTCCGTCCTGCATCTGAGGCAAGGTGCGCTGATTTGCGTCGAGACGGTCAACATGACCGCGGACTTCATGGCTTCGAAGAAGATCATCGCGCGCGGAAACAAGCTTTCAGCCGCAGCGCTTTTGGACACTCAGATTCCGCTCAAAGCGCTCGTGGTTTGAGCGGGAAACAAGCATTCGAGAGCATCCGGCATGATTAACATTCACGTTGTGACGCGCGGCGGCTCATCGATCCATATGCAAGCCGACCCCGGCCGCTCGCTGATGGAAACTTTGAGAGAGGGCGGGATCGACGACATCGCTGCACTGTGCGGCGGAAACTGCTCTTGCGCGACCTGCCACGTCTATCTGGAGAACTCTGCTCTCGAGATTGGAAGCGACGAAGCCGACATGCTCGACTCCCTGCTGCACCAGCGACCGAACTCGAAGTTGTTATGCCAGGTCGAGGTCGTCGAAGGGATGAACGATCTGCATGTCGAGATCGCCCCTGAAGAATGAACACGATTTGACGAGAGAGATCATGTCGGAAGTCTTGGACATAGACGCACTGCCTTCGATGGACGACGTTGGCTTCACCGCCGGTCGGGATAATTTTCGCGATTTTTGCCGCAGCATATTCAGCGCCCCCGAGCCACGGTTCCTGCGGAACGACAATGGCCAACTCGTCGTGTTCAGGAATGCAGACCTGCTGGCATTCGGCGCGGCGCCGGAGATAGGAAACGTGCCGATCGGCAAGCTCTATCCCAACCGCTACAAGGAAACCGCAGACCCCGACGAGAAGCTTCCCGGCTGGGAAATCGGGGAGGTGATCGGCAAGCAGGTGTTCACCTACAATCCACCACTTCACGGGCCGGCCCGGCGCATACTCACGTCTTGGCTCAGTCCAAAGCAGGTCAGCCTCATGGAGGGCGCCGCGCGAAGATCGTCCGGCACATCCTCGACGATGTCCCGAACGGCGCAGAAATCGACTTCGTCACGGCCATTGCCGAACGGCTCGTCATCGAATTCTGGTCCGACCTGCTTCATCTGACATTGGCAGAAGCTGAGGCAATCGGCCAATGCGCTTCCGACATGACGCGCCTCTTCCATGTCAATCGCTCGCCTGAGGACTTTCGGATCCTCGACGAGGCGTTTTCGCGGTACTCGCAAATCCTGAGCGACGCAGCCGAGCGCGGGCTGGCGAACGGCGACCCGATCATGACCGAGATCGCCGAAAAGCTGAAAGGACTCGATTTCGCGGACGATCCCTAGAAAGTCGGAATTGTCCCGAAAACGGTCGGGGCTGTTCTGGCCGGGAATCTGGTGGACGGCGTCCACACGGCCGCGCTCGCCGCTGCGAACACGTTTTTCACCCTGATCGGCCATCCCGAGGCGCTGGAGGTGGTCCGCTTGTCACCGCAGTTGGTCGGCCGCGCCATCGCCGAGGCTCTTCGGCTGGAGCCGCCCGTGCTGTTTCTCTCCAGATACGTGCTGAAGGACTTCCATTACCAAGGCGTGATTGTTCCCGCGGGGAATATCATCGCGATGCTCTGGGCCGCGGGAAATCACGATCCATCGGTCTTTCCGAAACCAGAAACCTTCGACATGAATCGCCCGCAGGCCGGTTTGACCACCTTCGGGGGCGGAATCCACATCTGCCCGGGACGCTATGTCGGAGTGATGCTTGTCTGGGTTCTGATCGAGGAGTTTGAGTCGCATGGCGTGCGCTGCTCGCTCGGCGAACGGGCTGCGCAATGGTATCCAGCGCACAAGATGGGGCAGTTGAAAGTTCTGCCGGTCAGGCTCGACAGGTCGGCTGGAGCGGCTCGCGTCGAAGCTGAGATAGCAGGTTAAATCGCTCAATAAAGACGGCGGCCGTCGGGCAGAGCCGAACTTCCCTGAAACGCCTTCCTGTAGTTCATCGGACTACTGTTGAACCGATCTCGGAATGCACGGAAATATGTCGCCGGCGAGGAGAAGCCACTTGCGAGACCGGTTTCACGTATACTCAGGGTGCTGTAGAGCAGCAATTCCTTCGCGCGCTGCAGCCTGAAAGTGAGATAATAGCTCTTCGGGCTGGCTCTCAGGTGCCTTCGGAAGAGATGCTGCAGTTCACGCTTCGACACACCACATCGATTGGCAAGTTCCCCGATGGACAAAGGTTCTTCTATCGACTGCCGCATCAGGTGCTGGGCCTTGAGCAGAACCGGATTGGTATGCCATGCATTTCCGTTAATGATGTGCCGCTGCTGGGCGCTCTCTCCGCGGAACGACGGATAGACGATCTCGTTGGCGACAATTTCGCGTAGCGTTGCTCCGCCTAGCTGCTCGAGAAGGAACAGGGACTGATCCAGACACGCGACCTGCCCGGCGCATGTCACGCGGTCCCGGTCCACCACGAACAACTGCTCCACGACATTCGTGCCGGGATGGAGCTCTTTGAAAGAGGCGATGGTGCTCCAATGGCTCGTCGCCGTGTAGCCCGTCAACAAGCCGGCCTCCGCGAGGAGCAAGGGCGCTGCGTCGATGGCGCAAATCAAAGCCTTGGCTGTTGCCTGCCGCCTGAGCCACTTGTAGAGCGGACCTTTGCGGTCACTGCTGAACTCGTAGGACGAATGAAGAAACACGACATCGTAAAGCGTCGCGTCCTCGAATTTCGCGGTGGATGGAATCGAGATGTTCAGCGTGGTGACGATTGGACTGTCGTCCGCAGAAAGAAAATCAAACTTGAACAGCGGAGACTTGCTCAGCCGGTTGGCGGCCCTGAATGGCTCGATCGAGAGAAGTACGGCGTGCAGCGCCGGCTCGACTGCAACAATCGCGATCTTATGCGGCTCGTCGGGGAGAGACTTTTTCTGGTGGCGTGACTGATCCATGCGAGAAAATCTGCAGATCGGCCTACGGATGCAGGTGACGCCCCGCGCGTCTAGAGATGCAGCGAGAGCCGTTCCTGCGCGCAATGCACTCTTCATTGCACGAAATGATATCCCAGTCGACCCTTCGCTGACAAACTCGTCGATTGGACTGCGTCTGGTTCGGTAGACAAGCCCCGCCTATCTTTTGAGCATAGGAGGCAGCTTGTGGGTACACAGAGACGGCGCATGGCTTTGGCGGCGAAAGCGGCTTGCTGTTGCCTGAGAAGACAAGCGCAGCGTGAAAGAATAGCGTGGGTTGGCTCGTCCAAAATGGGGAAGCAAACAATGAGCATCTGCTTCAGAACCGCGATTGCCGCCGCCTTCCTTTTCCCCGCTGTCGCCATTGCGCAAAAGCCGAAGAAAGCCGTTGCGCCGCCAGCCTTGCAAGCGGAATTCGATGGTTTCATCGCAAAGTTCCGCGCGGCCTTAAAAGCAAATGATTCAGCCGCCGTTTCGGGCATGACCCGTTTTCCGTTCGAGCACGACAGCTCGTATCCCGATTCCGCGCAGTTCCGCGCAAAAGCTTATCCAGCGATTTTCACGCCCAAGACTCGCGATTGCATCCAGCGCGGGAAAGCTGTTTATGATCGCGATGGCGATAGTCATGATAACTATTTCATCTTCTGCGGTAAAAATATTTTCACCTTTACCAAGATGTCATCCAGCTTTCTCTTCGTCGAGATCGGCGCAAACGATTAGACGACGTCAGTCGCCTCGATATCGGCAGCGCTCTGGCGAGCAGATAGCGCCGAACTTCGAAAAGCGAGACATCGACGCGCCGTCTATGTGCGGCGGCGAAGGGCGTTAAGCGCTATGACGATCCAGACGAACAAGAGGACCAAAAGCACCGGCCCCGCGACGAGCATGAGCCATCCCAGCACGCTCATTGCGTAAAGAGGCTGTCCGATGTCTGCGCCTTTGAAGAGGCATGGGTGCGCCGACCCCTCATCGAGGCGGCAGTCGAGAACGTTGGCAATCGTCCCGGCCGCAATGACGCTGACAACCGGAGCGGCGGCCAGCGCCGCCAGAATAGCAAGCGTTGCGAGGCCGATATTGCGCGCCTTGCGTGGCATGAAGCGCCTCTTGATAAGCCGGGGCAGGTCGACGTGTTGCGCCGGCCGCCAGCGTCTCGGCCTTCACCTTCTCCTATAATCAGGCGAACCAGCGCATCGGCCAGACCGCGACCGACAAGAGCTGGTGGTTCTATCCCGCGGCGGCGGGCGGGACGGCTTACGCAGCCAACAATCTCGACCAGTACACCGCCGTCGGCGCCGTGACGCCGACCTACGACGGCAACGGCAATCTCACCTTCGATGGAGCCTACACGCTCGGCTATGACGTGGAGAGCCGGCTCGTCTCGGCCAGCGGCGCGGGCAACAGCGCGACCTACGCCTATGACGCGCAGGGCCGGCGCAAGAGCAAAACCGTCAACGGAACGACCACTCTTTTCGTCACCGACGCCGACAACCGCGAGGTTCTGGAATATAGCGGCGCGACGGGGCAGGTCCTGCGTTGGTACGCCTACGGCCTCGGACCGAACGAAGCGCTGAACCAGATCGACCTCTCGCCCGCGACGCGCGCCACCTTCATTCCCGACATCCAGGGCTCGTTTCAGGGAACGCTCGATTCCGCGACGGGAACGCTGACGAAAGCGGGCTACCAGCCCTTCGGCCAGAGCGCCTCGACCACGGGCACGTTCCGCTACACCGGCCAGCGCATCGATGCGGAGACGGGCGGGCTCTACTACTACCGCGCCCGCATGTACTCGCCGCGGTTCGGGCGCTTCCTGCAGACCGATCCGATCGGAACGCAGGGCGGCCTCAACCTCTACGCCTATGTCGGAAATGATCCGATCAATCTCGTTGATCCGAGTGGACAAGTCCGCGAAGCCGCAGGTAAGGCTTGGAGCCTAATTTCGGAACCGCATAATGCGCTGGGAGCGGCTTCATTTTGCCCCTCTATTTGCGGGTCGGCGTTTTCCGCGATTGACGCTGGGCTGTATGCCTATGAGGGAGATAAGATCAACGCCGGGATTTCGATCGCAGCCGCAGCTGCCGGTATTGTCACTGATGCAGGCTTAGCAAGAGCAGCAGGAAAAGGAATTAAGGCTGGCTATGAAGGTATTGGCGCGACGCGATCGGTCGGTGAAAACGCCCTAAAGCAACTCGGCGGCGAATCTCAGGCATACTTTTCGACGAGCCTAGGTGCACGTTACGTTGATCAATTTGCTAACGGTGTGGCGAACGAAGCCAAGGTTGGCTATCAATCGCTCACCTCGTCTACACGTCTTCAGGTATTTAAAGATGTGGAGCTGATGCAATCAGGGCAAGTTAACGAAGCAATATGGAATTTTTATCGGAGCCCTGTCACTGGAAGGGTCGGGCCGTCTGGTCCGTTAGGGAAATTCTTGAATCAAAATAATATCCCGTACAGAATATATCCATGACATATGAAACAATCCAACCGCCCTTCACGCTTGCTTTCCGAAGCATGACGAAAAAAGAACTTGGCGACTATTATTTATGGTTTCAATCAGTTATTCCCGAACGAATAAAAATCCTGACTTCGGATGTTAAAAAAACTATTTGCTATGAAAACTGGGTTCCCGATTATTCTCCGGAATCCCTCGACACGCTGGGGCTGTGGTTCGCTTCCAAGGTCTCAATTACAGCGAAAGCCCGCGAAGAGAATGAAGGCGCGTATAGCCAAATATTACAACGATTTCATTCTAGTGGTGGAGAGCTTACGAATAGAACATTCTCTTATTCTATTGATATTGGAATGTATATAAGTTTAGTTTTCCTGCGAAACTTTCCAACGGTACATTGGTCGCACGCGCTTAGCGGCAAAAAGTCGATCGATTTTGGTCAGCCGGTTTTGATTGGCTTTGGCGCTGTTCCGTTCAATCCCGTTCGAATGATGATTACACTTGCTTATGGCATTGCTAATCGCTCAAAATCTGGCAGGAGTTTACGCGAGATCTACGACTATTGGTCAAGGCAGATCCAAGACAGTAATGTGTAAGCGGTTTCAAGGGCATCAGTAGCTTCATAAAAAGTCACCTAAGGCGGCGCAAGAGCAAAACCGTCAACGGAACGACCACTCTCTTCGTCACCGACGCCGACAACCGCGAGATTCTGGAATATAGCGGCGCGACGGGGCAGGTCCTGCGCTGGTACGCCTACGGCCTCGGGCCGAACGAGGCGCTGAACCAGATCGACCTCTCGCCCGCGACGCGAACCACCTTCATTCCCGACATCCAGGGCTCGTTTCAGGGAACGCTCGATTCCGCCACGGGAGCGCTGACGAAAGCGGGCTACCAGCCCTTCGGCCAGAGCGCGACCGTGACGGGAACCTTCCGCTACACCGGCCAGCGCATCGATGCGGAGACGGGCGGGCTCTACTACTACCGCGCGCGGATGTACT
>Ga0209930_1001618_pt1 | contig 33312 bp, 36 predicted proteins | sample ThiBiot_500_biof_2_FD_183948 | JGI IMG/M metagenome (GOLD analysis project Ga0209930, IMG submission 183948) | Wastewater bioreactor microbial communities from Cape Town, South Africa - Thiocy_cont_500_biof (SPAdes) | ecosystem: Engineered > Bioreactor > Thiocyanate-remediating >... | reverse complement strand
TGTCTTCGATTTTATATCAAGAACAAGATCACCTTTTTGTTTGTGAATAAAATTATAGAGCATCGACGCTTGTTTCGAATTTCCCATGATATTTGTCAGTTGAGCTTCAGAAAGTTTAGCTAATTCTCGAAAGTTTTCAACATTATTCATGATTAATTTATAATTTTTAAATGTTACACCGGGCATACGAATCAAAAGATCCTGAGAGAAAAGCAAAAGACGAATTAAATTCGATCTATTCGAAAAATGAATAGTTCTCATACTTGAGCAATAGTATTGTATCGTTCATCGTCATTAAGCACTTCGGATTCGGCTGTGACTAGAAGAGCGCTTTGAGCATCAGGTTCTTCACGATCTCTCTGAAAATTTCGAATAAATCGATTTGAAGAAAATTGAACTCGATTTACTTTGAGATCTTCGAATACTTCTGCGCTCGCATGAGGTGATGGACACCAGAGAATTCTTAATTTCGGAAAATGCATTGTCAACAAAGCTAATTTCGATGTAACATCATGGGAACTGAATTCGGACGATGAATTATAACGTTGTTTATTCTATTTGAAAAGAAATTCGAGTTCGTAAATCAAATCGAGTTTTTTTCTTTACCGAAAGATGAAAAGCTTGTTTTTGATCGAATTCAATTAATAACATCGGTTTTTTATAAAATCTTGTCATTTGCAAAGCTTGTTGATACAATCGTCCATTGTTTAGCGAACCAATTAAATCGGAAACACTCTTTCTTTCGACACATATATCTGGTGTAAGAATATAATCTCCAACTTCTAATGTGACTGGTTCAATATCGATACCACGTTTCCAAATTAACGACGGAAGTTCACTACGAAATTCTCGCATATCAACAATAACCTTTGGTCGAGTCATTGAAAGAGCTTTCATTGGGATTAATCCTCCGCGTCGTGTGTCATAGTAATCGATTGTACTTGCAGCTCCTGTTCCGTATGCTTGTTCATTAGCTGGCGTCGGATCACGACTTAACAACGGATTGTATTCGTCACGACCTTCTTGTTCTTCAGAAATAACCATTGACTAGATAGAGAACGAATAGAAGAAAAAAAACATTTGCTTTAGTTTTTTTTTAAATGAAAATTTTTGGATACGTACAGCTTTTTCTCGAACAAGATTTTCAAAGGCTTCTTTTTCTTTTTTGACACTCAACAGATATCGTTGTTCTTCAATTGATTTTCCATAGAGGAGAAAATAAATTCTCAATGGTCGTTCAGGATTTGTTGCTTTAAAAACCTATATTGAAATAATAGAAATTTCAGGATTCATCATTAATCGAAGTACTTCGAGTTGTCGGACAAATGTCAATGATGCATCGTATAAAATAACAAAACGTGGACGATATTTAGTTAGAATTTTGCCAAGAACAAAATGATTATCCATGTTTCCACTAAATGGATAGAGTATTGTCGTTGATGGACATGTTTTTCCATCGTCATCTTCGATTATATAACCACCTTCAATCTAAATTCAACAGTATCTATAAAAATCGAGTCTTTCTACACGAACGAGATATTACTCCTTCAATTTCAGGCTTTTGTTCATTGCTTTCAATGTCTTCATTCGAAATATCTTCATTTGTATCAGTCGTTGTTCGTGCTTTGTTTTTCTAAATTTATTTTTACTTTAAAACTAAATCCAATAAATATGAAACAATAATTTACTGTTGTTGTCGTTGATGGAAGATTCAGAGTTTGTTCTAATAATCGTTCAAGAAGGACTCGCCCACCTAATAATAAATACTAAGAAAATAATAATAATGATATTAGTATTTATATTGATGAATGAGTTGTGTAAGACAGAGAAACCTGTTTCAATTGTGAACATGCTCGATCTTCAGCACAAACAATGAGTGTCACCGGTGGACCTAAGGTTTTATTATCTTCATTCTCTCGAATTTCTTGTAAAACATCGGAAACTAATTTTAGTTTGGGATTTTCTTCTAATTTCGGTGGTTCTTCGTTGTCTTTATTGAATTGATTTTGTTTTTTAGCTGATTCACCAAACACTCGACATTTCGATGCCGTCAATAATCGATCAGCAGCCGGCAAATAAAGCCAACTGCCTGTTGAACTCTGCGATGAATGCATATTCTTTCCTCTCGAACCATACAATTTCTCATTGATAAACACGGCTTGTACTGCATTATAAAATGTCACACAATCATATTGTGTTAAATAGAGAATAAATAATCTCAATGTTTTAATATCATTTAATAATTGTTTCGTTCGTGTGCTAACTTGATTCCAAATTGGTTGCAATTGTAAATGAATTAATCGTTCAAATGAACTTAAAATCGCTTGATCGACAGTTAAATGATCATTTTCGATCCATGTTGTCGATGAACGAAGTTCTTGTAGACAAGCATTAACTAATTCCATCAGTGAAATTTGAATGTCCATCATGAGAACAGTTAGTGGGACTTGTAGTTCGATGACATCAGGCGAACAATTTTCAAATGTTGACCGTATTGTCATTTGAAATCGAGGATATAGATGAACATAACGAAGAAAGAGATTTTTCATGACATTTCCTAATTGATTATAGCCTCGTGAGAAATCCAATGCTGAATCAGTGAAACCTTTGATAAAGCCTGTTTTATTTTTATCACGATATAAACGAATTATAAATGATTCAGGAGATGAATCTGTAATTCGATGTGCACGATAGATTAATAGACCAGTTATTAAATCAATTGGCATTCGATCAGTTAACATATCGACTGTTAAAATACTAAAATATATGTATTCCATTGAATTTTTGTGTTTTTTTTCAAAATTGGATTTTAGTTACCGAGCAGTAACAAAAAAGATGCCACCTTGGAGATAAAGTTCTCGTCGTTCATTTATTGAAATATCAGCTGTTATCACTCGAGGTGGTGGATCGACACCATCGCTTATCAATTGTTCAATAAAATACGTTTGTTCAACATCTGTACAACCGAGAATAAAGACAAGATTATGTTCGGCACAATATAATTTAATCATTTCACAAAATATTCGTTCCAGACCCAATCCTCTACATACGAATATTCAATTCATCAATCGAATTATTCAATCTATTGATATTACCTAGCTAAAATCAGTAAACCATCTTCATGATATAATTGTAGAAGAATCTCGTTTTCATATGGAAGTATTCCTTGATTAGCCGCTAATTTGTCTTCGATTTGCATTGTTCTTTCTTTTATTTCTGAAAAAACTGATTTATATGACGACAAAACAAAACAAAACAAAACAAAACAAAAATCTCAATGTGAAATATAACTGACATGATATAGTTTAATTCTTAGATGATAATCAAAAAACAAACACTCGAATAGGAATATTTTTTTCTATTTTTATAATCACAAAATAATCAGAATAGTAATAATCAGCTGGGATTTTTACGACGAACAGGTTTCGTAATTTTCTTTTTTATATGAGCAACTTTTGAACGTATAGCAGTTTGGTTGTAAGTGACTCGAATTAGTGTATAAAGCTTTTCTTCGATTGTTTCAATTAATTCATATTGAAGATTCGAAAGACCATCAACAGATCTTAATTGTGAACTTAATTCTAAGGTTTTAAATCTAAATAAAATCCGTGTGAAGGCTTTTTCTGTTTCTTATCAAAGCAAAACGAAATAAACCTCGATTGATTGGGAGTGTCAGGTCGATGTCGAAGCATTTTATAGCGAGCAATCTCGGCCGGATAACGAGTTATTCGATATTTTGTCAGAATTCTAGCGGCCATATCTAAATCAAAATTCGATTTAATGAGCCAATGAAATTCGCAAAGACTAACCATCATCTTCACCACCCCATCCGAAATATTGATTAGAAAATCCATTAACAGATTTAAACTGTTCTACTGTCAGCGCTGAAACGCCACCGAAGATCGTTCGATATGGAAGTCTATTAAGTAAGACGAAAAAAAAAGGAAAACACATTGATTCACTGTGATTTTCGATTTTTTTACTTATAATCCATTGTATTGACTGCAACAGACATATGACGTGGTTCCGAAGGACACGAATATATATTTCGATCGTCTTCAGGAATTAAATCAACATCATGAAAAATCATACATTCCCATGCGTATTGTTTTGTAGCTTCTCGGTAACCGATATTAAACAAAAGTGCTCGATTAAACGTCACATTTGCTGCCTAAAAATCCAACAAAAAATGCAAATCTTCAATCTCTTTCGCGCATCATACCGGTTCAATAAGATATATTCGATAGTCTAATTGCTGTTTTTGAAGAAAAGGATGCATAAAATGTAAAAATATCCTCAATTGCATATCACGATCACGATAGGGAATGATAATCGCAACTCGATGTCGAGCTGTACATTCAGCCGGCGTCCAATGACCGCCAGGTTTGATATTTAAATTTGCAAGATGTTCCTCAATTTCTTGAATTTCATAAGAAAATAAATCTGCTTGAACACGACCACCTAAATTACTCGACAGAATCGGACATTGCACAATCGACTTTCGATCATCTGTATCTTTGACAAAGGAAATGTTTAGATTTTGCAAGTGTTCAGCTGACGGAAGGTCAACCGACGAGGAATTTGTTTGATTTGCCGATTGTTTGTAATGTTCGTTCGAAAACGTTCGACGTATTTTTTCGAGCGACATAGCGGGCAAATCTTTCGGCGGTAGAGCCGTGGTTGAATCAATGATTTTCTTTGTTGACTCATTGGTTTCCGTGCTTCGATAATAAATAATTGTGTAGGTCGAAAATAAAATAATTTGAATTATAAAAACTACGAAAAAAACGGAACGACGTTTGAAACGATTGAGCATATTGTTGACGTGACTAATGACCGCATTCCACTGTTATTTTCATTAAAAATTTTCTAATCTATATCGAACAAAAAGAAAAATGAATATTAAGACAAATGGTTAGTTAGTTAGGTGTTGCGTTTTTTTGTTGTATAACGAAAAGGAAAAAGACAAAAAAAACGAATTGGTCGTTAGTTTTTTTTTTAATATAAAGAGTTGTTGTTCGTTTTAATAGACAAACGATCACGCAAAGAGCACAGTATCGAACACCACCGAAAGAAAATAATCTCTATGGACAACTACAAGTTTTTTGTATTTACAAAAGAACGAAGGACAAATATTTGTAATTGTCAAAAGTTGATTGTATTTGAATTTGCCTGTCTGTTTCTTTTTTTTGTTCGGTTTTCTAACCATCGGCTTTGGGAGCTGTGTACCAGCCGCTTTTTTCGTGTACACTCGATATATGACGAAAAGCTTGTTGAGCTCGATGAAGAGAAAACGATTCGGTCAACGAAGATAAATCGATTCGAGCACCGGCTTTGCAAAGTGTTGCAATGATTTGGAAAAGTAACGATTCAACACTGTACGCCGATGACCAACCTTGTCGAGTCAGTAGTTCCATGCAAATCGCTCCGGAATAGACGTGACCACCGGTGATTATCGGTCGAATGACACGGACCTAAAATACGAATCGAAAGAAGAGAAATTCAAAGAAAAACAATTACGAATGGTGGAGAAAATGGATAATTATCGTTGAATGTCAGATTCAGCAAAATGTGATCTAATTTATCGAAATTCTTGTCCGAAGCTTTCATTTCTTCGAGATCGTTGTATAATTTACTGTCTTTATCGACATGATAGACCTAGAAAACCGGAAAATATCGATAAGAATTGAAAAATCAAACAAAAAACGTACTTTAACATTCCATTCGTAGAGACTTTCGTCAACTAAATCAATCGTATAATCTCCATTTTTATACGCTTGTGAACGGAAAATATCTCTTAATTCCTTCATCAATCGATCTGTAGCTTGTACAGACGATGTCGAAGATGAAGCAACCTCTTTCCTTGTCGATGAACTACTCGTACTCGTGCTCGTATAGATTTTCTCGTGATTTCTTTGTGCAGATTCATTGATTCGTTTGTATTTTAAATTTTCCAGTAACTGCCAATTCTCTACCGATATTCCATCGATATCTTCGGTTGTTTGACCAGTTTGTTGGAGTTTTTCGTCATCATCAAGTGTACATTGATCGTGATCATTGTTTGTTTGTTCGGCGTCCTCGTCGTCTTCGTCTACATCGTCTTCTTCTTCTTCTTCTTGATCAACGCCTGAATCTTCCGGTTCGAGACGCGTATTGGAATTGTTAATTAACTGACTTAGTAATGGCAAATTCGATGTTTTGAAGAATTTATTCAGAGTTTCAATGATCGATTCAAGTTGCAAAGTCACACTTCGAGTTTCATTCGATGAATTCGAGTTCAATTCATCGAAAACAATGGTCAATTGTTCTTGAACATCGTCGTTATTTTCACTTTCTGTATACCATAAACATTTATTTGGTATTTCCAAAATTTTACACTAAACGAAACAAAAAGTCAACGAATTCGATCGAGTGTTCACAATTACGCATATGGATATTGATCGTTGATTGACGGGATCTCGGTAGACACTCGTGATATCATCGACAGTTGCAGTGAGAATGGAAAAATGTGCGTTTGTTCGTTTAGGAAAATGTTGTTCGAGCAAACGTAGTTCTTCTTTTAATGATTGCAGTGAACGCATTTTATGTTTAATCGGGGGAATCTAAATAAGTCGAATAGGTATTTGCTTGAGAAAATATAAACATCGTCATTAACCTACGAATCAGGCGACGGACGAAAGAATGAATAGTGAACAAGTACAAAGGGAAGAATAAAATCCCTGAATCAATGACAAATACATATGCTACAGAACGCAAAAGACGACGACGGAGAAATTGAATTTTTTTATTGGGCCGAAACGACTAAGCAATCGGATTCGATGAAAAATAATGATTTTGAAATTTCAATGAAATTTTACAAGCAATTTCAAACGATGAAAATCTCGAGTTTTTTTCTTTCGAAAACTTTTTCTGACGAAGGTTGTTATCTCGGATTTCATTCGTCGATTCATCGGCCAATCGTGAGACAATATGCACGCGCCTAATATCATATGTTTATGTCAGCTGGTTGTCTCCTTCGTTTTTTGTAGATGTTTTTTTCTCTTCTCTCTCGTCAAAAGCCAACAAAAGATGAATTTCATTTTCAAAACAGAAAATTCCTTTTAGAAACAAGACCTCGTTATCACATGACATCGTATCAGAAAAAAAAACAACAAAACATTTTTTTATACGAATAGGAAAGATAGTGATTCATGAATAAACAAAACAAGAACGAAGAGATATAAAATAAAATGCGTTCGTGTAAATTACGTTTGCATTTTTAGATTCTTATTTAAATTCAATGTCGTGGGCTTCAATATTTGCTTGGCCCGATTATGTTAAAACTCGTGCTTGTCGTCAATTGATTCACCATTATCTCGGCGCATTTTTTCAAGAAAAACTCTCTCTCGATCAATTATCCATCGATCTCTCATCAGGTCATGGTGTTGTCAAAGATATAGCTTTAAATTTAAATGTAATTTTTCACTTGTTGACTTCGTACGAACTCTGTTTTTGTTTGATTTTCATAGGCATTAAATGAATCACTCTCGAACAATAATATTCCATTTGAAATAGTCAAAGCCTACGTTGGAGAAATCAATCTTTCGATTCCATGGGGCAAATTATTAAGTTCGAATTCGCAATTAGATATTAAACATTTAGAAATCACAATACGACCGAAACAGACTCATGATCAGAGTAAATTGGATTGAAAATGCCTTTTGTTTTGCTGATTGTTTTTGTTTGTAATTGAAGATACATCGGATACGAGCTTCGAATTATCGTCGATGTTCGATAGTATGAGTACAAGTATGACAATTGCTCAAGAATGTTTGAAAAATGATATCGAAGAAACTGACGAGTTCTACGGTTTGGACACGTTTGCAAAAACGATTAATTCAAGTAGAAAATTTCGATTGGAAAAGACGAATTTAAATGATGTTTCTTTTTCTTCAAAAAGTTCTCGCTCGTGTTTGTATAACTCTTACGGATACAGTTATTAGATTAGAACATTTGACTGACACAATTGGCCATGGTGTTGCAGTTGAAGTTCGAATTAAACAGTAAGCTCAATTGCGAAATGAGCCGAAGCTCGAATGAGTTTTGATTTTAGATTTAAATTTTTCGACAGTGAAGCCGTCAGTATTCAATTTTCCGAATCGTCCGATAACAACAACAGTTCAATGCTTCGTCCGACTGTATTCACAAACAAAAACTTCGTTCTCAGCGGTGTTTCGCTTTACACCGACGAGTTTCTCATCGAACAAGATTCATCGAGTATGATCGAGTCAACCACACAGAACACTCTCGATGTATGAATTCGCAATTTTTGTTGATTTTTTTCTTTGAATTCGATTGTGTTTTGCAGGAAAGTATGACAGCAGGTATAATGCCGAATAGTTTGTTGATATCGTCGACCGGAAGTCCTCAAATGTTCGGATATGAAAGTTACAATCCGATTTTTTGCTTGACAATCTCGGGCAAACAGGAAATTCGATTGAAATTAAAACAATCGGATAACATCTCAGGACCAAAAGTAGATCGAATTCGTTTGATTTTGAAGAAGAAAACAAACTCATTTTTCGTGTTGATTCAGGTCGAAATCGAGGCTCATTGCGGTTCGGTGAACTGTCTCCTCTCGCCGAAACAATTAAATTCTCTAATCATTCTCTTTTCTGCTTATCAAAAAGCTGCACTTTACTCAACTAGTGAAGCCAATCTCTACAATACAGCAACCAAAAACAATCGACCAATGACTGAAGCCGATATTCTACGTATTCGACAGAATTTAGAAGAGGAAATTCGAAATAAAGCTCAACAATACTATGCTCCACAATCACAATACGAACATGAATATTATCATTTTAGTAATGCTGATAATGCGGCAGCGAGTAAATTTCGATTGAGAAATAGAAATGCGAAGTTTTGACACGCGAATTTAGATCCATCGGAATCGATGTTCATGTCGATTCCTGGTTTGTCACAGAGTATCGATCTCGAATCATCGTTTACAAGTAGTCGACCGGATTCAGCTTCGATTTCGAGTAGAAATCTTTGTGCTTTCTTGGCTTTTGAATTCGACTGATTGAATTTTCAGGTCATCGACGATCTTCTCCACGGAATTCAACTTCAACGAATCACTCCAAAATCGACAAATCACATTTAAAAGGTTCGATTAACCAAATTTCTTTCGTTTTTTTTTTCAATTTCTCTTTCATTCAGACGCAACGAAGCGTTTTCTCGAAGAAAATCAATCGATCATCAGCACAAAATGTCGTTTGCAATTCAATTTCATCTCTCTCTGTTTGCTTCATCAGGATATCAGCAATAGTCAGCAATTGAAAGAATTTGCCAACAATTATTTCGAAAGCATTTCAACAATCAACACCTCGGGCATACTCGATGAAAAACAGATCAACGAACATCGATTGAAATATTCGCAAGCGTGTTTGAGAGATCATCTTTCGTATGACGAAAAATAATTCGAGATTTTGTCAAATTGAGTTTTTAGATTGATTGGCAAACCGTTGATCATCGATTTTTCACAGCAATCGGTCGAGAATTGTTTAGCGTTGGACTTGGATATTCGATTTAGTTCGGTTGATCTATGCGAATGTCTCCAACCGGAGAACACAAATATTCCAAAGAAATCCGAACATTCGATGGTTTACAATCGAGTGAGTTGTTTCAATGAGTTTCTCGGTTTGTTTTATCGTTTTCGAGTTAGTTGTTATCGTTTATTCGACCTGTTGAAACGAATATCGACTCATTATCGTCATTTCAAGTGCCTTTAAATGGCGTTCAGCCAGCTATTCAAATTTCTATACTCAATTTCGATATCAATCAAACGAAAGTAGTTTTTCGAAAGCAAAAATTTGATTGGAAAATAATAATCGATTTGATTTGAAAATAGAATAAAAAGCCAAATGGTGGTTTGTCACGTCGGCTTGCGGCTTTACGTCCATTCAGTGATATAAACATTCGTTTAGCAGCATCACAAATCGATTTCGATATTTCGATTCTCGATCGAATCGATCTTTTGATCAATGCTTGTCAAAATACTCAAAATTCGACGACTAAAGACGCGAATTCAAGTGAATCTTTGACAATTTTAAATGTCAATTCATCGAATTGCGCTCTTCACATACGGTAAAACGACAAATCAGCTTGTTTTTTTTCTCAATCGAGTTCGTCTAGATTTCCAATTGCTGACTTACAAGCGAAGAACAAACGTCGACCATGGTGGATCCAATGTGTACATAAAGAAACAATGACATTTGACTTAAAACAGATCGAATTTCAATCGGATTTCGATCAAGATCAATCGACTGCATTGAAAATCACGGCCAAGGAAGTTGAAGGTTCGATAGAATTTTCTGTTCTTTGTTTTTTGAATTGAAAATCTCGGTTTTTAGCTTATTATCGAAATGAAAACAACGAACAAGCACATATTGCGCGAATAACTTCGACTAACGACGAACGAATAAAGTAAAACAACGATTTTTTTTCGAAAACATCTTTTGCATTTTCGATTTTTCGCAGATTAATTGTAAATTTAAATGACTTGAAAGATTTCTACATGAATCAACTAAATCCCGTGACAATAACTGAAACTTTATACGAATCGATCGAATGTCGTTTGCCGACGGTCGATAATAAATTGCCAATAAAAAATAAGAATACAGTCAATGATAATCGACAAATACTCGAAGTTTCGGACACGGAAACCATCGAAAATTTCTTAGCCACATGCAGTTCGGAAACGAAATTAAATTTGAACATTCTCTTGCCATATGTTTTACTCTACATACCAGATCACACGTTTTTAGAAACAGTTTACAATCGGTTTGTCAATCATTTGTTTATGTGGGAGAGTTCGGTACCGGTGAATAAAGATCTGCCGAATGTAAATCGACCGTTGATGAACTCGTTCGATGAACGGCCACGTGTCGAAACTCAACATCAGAATTTTCAAACATGTCGATCGTTAATTTATCATTTGGGCACTCAGTTGTCCGATGAGGATCAAGTTTACTCGGACGATGAAGATCAAGGTGCTTTGACACCGAAATCGAAGAAAAAAGCGCCGAATAGTTTGGTTTTACAAGTCAATATAAAAGATATTCATTTAGCTGCGAATGCACATTCTTCAGTAAGAATCAAATTCGATGGATATTTATACTCAAAAATCGATTTGTTTGTGTTTCAGACCGAGTCTTCGACAACTGTCGGTGAATTTGCAATTCACGGTCAAGGCTTGACACTCGCTCTTGTCGATGGTTATCAAGGCGATCCAAATCTTCAGTATTTCTGTTTATTAACTCATTCTGCGTTGCTTCAACACAATGGTAAATCTGTTTTTGTTTGTTTTTTTTTTAAACTAATAATTGAATTCGTTTGTTTGAAAAGCTCATGGAACAGTGAACAAAATGAGTTCTTCGTTGAATGAAATCTTTAGTCGAGTTCTGCCCGATTTACTAACACGTTTGCCGTCGAGCAATGCATTTCCTCGGTATAAAAAAGATGACACGATGATTCGAATTGCATTCGAAATCCGTTCGACCGGAACGCTCGAAGAAGGCAAACAGAAACTGATTCGCGGCGCATTTGCCATCGAAGGCGCGTTACTTCACATCAGAAATATAGCTGAAGCTGATATTTGGATAAATCAAGTAAAATTTCTCATTGTTCAAACAAAAAAGAAAACGATTTATTTTTTAGTTAAAAGATCTATTTGATTTGACTGATGACGATGTGCCTGGTTACATCCCATCGTCGACGTTAATGGATTGCTATCTGGAATTTCGTTATTGTGCTGCTCTTTATCGGTAAGAATGATGGAAAAAAACACGGATAACGAAGATTTTTTCGATGGTTTAGACCTTTGTATCATGAAACCGAATGTTTTATCGCGATTGATTCGTTACAATTGATCAATACTTTTGTGAAAAATAGCACAACTATTTTACTTGAGTAAGAAAAATGAAGATTTATGTAAGGAAATTTTATGGAATTTGATTTAGAATTAATTTGGATGATTGGGCGGTCTATCTTTCGAAACAAAAACGCGATCGAAATATGATCGAATTTTTTAATAATCATGTTTGTGTTATCAGCGGTGGCGCATTTAGTATTCGAATTTGTTTCAACGAAATACCCGAAAATGCACCTCTGGTAAATCAACAGACAAAAAAAACAACAACGGATTTGATTTGTAAAATTCTCTGTTTAGACTGAACCGGTGTTAGACGTTCGTATATCATGTAATATGATCAACATTCGAACTTGTGCGGATTCAGGCAATGCTTTTATCGAATTATTGAAATATATCGCATCGAATGGCGATGTTCAACAGCAAATTATCGAAGCTAATCGAACAAGTCCATCGACTAAGAAGAAATCCATCGATCCACCATTGAGAATTAGTAATGAACAAACAAGCAGCGATGATGTAAATACAGATTTTCGTTGAAAACATATTCGATTGACTCGTTTTCGATTTTCTAGACACCGGATTTAGCTTCGTTAATCGCTGATGCATCGATCGATCATCATCAACCAATGTCAAACTCGATGCAACAATCATCAATCGGAATTCACGATGCCACACATTCCAGTTCGATGTTCAGCAGTCAATCATCGGACATCGAGGGTGGGCCTGTTTTTTCGTCATCGACTTATGATGACGAAGATGACGATGGTGATGGTCGTGGTGACGAGAATGATGATCGTTCAGTGGCAGCGAGAATTCGAGAAGCAACAATGACGGAAGATAATAAATTCGATTTCGAATTAATTCAACCGGAAATCGGAATGTGTCGACCGCCGCAGAATGGTGTATGTGAGGTTCATGTTCTCAGTGAAACGCCGATACAAATTGTTGAAAATCATTTTGCAAAACCTTTACAACGAAATGATATTCTCAAAGCACCAGCTCATCTGCCTGTGCCGAAATGGCGAATATCCGTTCGAGAAATTTCTCTCAATTGGCATATTTACGGTGGAAGTGATTTTGCTCAGCCAAAACCAAGTAAAATCTCTTTATCCGATCTCGAATTCTTCGTACTAATTTCATTTTTTATTATCAGACGATAGTCATCAGCAACCAATTCAATTAAATATCAACGATTCAGTTCGATATACATCGGCTAAAACCTCTTCGCCCGCACAGTAATTTCACTGAAAAGCGAATTTCATCGAATGACGATTTTGTTTTTGTAGAGAAAAGGCTGGCGGTCGGTTATGCAGTCCTTATGATACGACGCCAGCGTCTCGACATGAACGTGGTGGTCCTTGCCGAGATTTACGTACGAGTATGGAGTTTATTATTAATAAAGCTCGTTTTCAATATGAAGAATACAATGACGAAGAGAAATATTCTCAACGAATTATTTTCGCCATCAAAGAATTCGAAATTCTCGATCGAGTACTTTCGAAATCAGAAATCGACAAATTTTTATATCTCTACACCACCGAACGAGCACCCAAACGAACATACGCAGACATGGTTTGTTTTTCTTCATTCGAAAAAAAAAAACTTTCTTTTGCTACGATTTTCGTTTTCAGTTTGTATTAAAAGTTCTCACCACTAAACCCGAAGGTTATATTACGAAAAAGTTCAGTGATGATTTTGATTCTGACATCAACTCCACTAGCACATCATCTGAACCATTGGAATGTGAAATCAAAGTTTCACTCCAACCACTACGAATTAATATCGATTACGTAAGATTTTCACGAATAAAACAAGCCTATCGATTGAATTTATCTGTTGAATAGGATACTTTACTTTTTATGCAAAATTTCTTTGTCAATCTTATAATTCCGCCAACAGTCAATCGTGATTCATCAATCCCAAGTCCAAGTAAACAAACTGAATTTATTATTTTCAAAAAAAAAACAAAAGTTTTCTTTTAAAGATATTGAACCATTAGCAAACAATGATTACGCTCCATCGGCATCAACATCCGGCTCTGAACTAAGTGCTTCACCATCGTCACACTACGCTTCATCTCCAACAACAACAGCAACACCCAGCGATTCATCTCAATCAAATGAATCGTCGATTTTCATTAAACATTTCGTATTCTCGCCTGATTGTCACATTCGTATTGATTTTACCGGTAAATTTCGTAGCGAACAACTCTTAGGCACGGACGCCTCGATTAAAAACGCACTCGTCAATCTCTGCGTTGGCTTAGCACAGTTAGCTAAAGTTGATATCTATCTCAAACGCATTTCGCACAAGAAAGGCATCAAAGGACTCGATCGTTTATTAGAATTTATTCAAAATAAATGTAAAAATGATATTTGTGCCACCGATGTCATCAAAGGTATCGTTCCTCTCTCCTCATTTTCGCAATTATTCACCGGCATACGAGATCTATTCTACTTGCCAATCGATCAATATCTTCGCGACGGACGAATTATGTACGGTTTTCAACGTGCTACGTCATCGTTTACCACGAGTACGACATTAGCATTGATTGAATTGAGTAGTCAAGTTGTTCGTTGTGCTCATTTCACGGCTTTGTTGTGTTTGGAATTGGTTTCGTCATCTTCATCGGTGGCCAATGGTTCGATTAACAGTGCATCAACTCCACAGGCAATCATGGCACGAAATCACCCGCCACCAAATGATCTACGTGAAGGTGTTTCGTATGCGATTAGCGCGATGAGACAAGGACTCAATGCAACGTCGCATCAATTGCGAACGGAAGCGAGCTCAGGACGACGACGTACCGGTCTTTTAGGGCTTTTTGGAGGAATTTTGAGACAAATGCCGTCGGCAGCGATTCAACCGATTGTTTCGACAACACAAGCTGTGGAAAATGTTCTTACTGGAGCGCGAAATCATCTCAATAAAGATGAACGAAACGAGGATCAGAATAAATATCGAAATGAACACAAACAAAAACACTAACTAATCTGCTATTTTAACGCTACGGTTTTTTTTTCGTTTCGATAAACTCTAACTGTGTGTTTATGTGTCTTGTATATCACTATTTTCACTCCTGACATTTTCTTCTTCTTTTGTATATTATTCATACTGGCAATGAGTGTGTTTGTAAAAACGTTTTCTTTTTTCTTCTTTCATAAAAAAAAACAAGAAATGAAATACGAGAAATTGAATCGAATTCTTTTCGTTTTATCGAAAATATGTATTCTAAAAAGAAAGGAATAATATCTATGCTATATCAATGAATAACAGTCGCTTTCAAAAGACATTTATTTCAAAACTATCATTTTCTCATCATGCATGTATACATGTATATACATCATTTTCTTCTTCGAATGAATAGAATCGTCGGAGCAAAGAGGTGTAATTGTTTCTGTCTGATATCATTATCGACAGTGTTCCGTTTTTTTTCTTCTCTCGTTCTCTCTTCTATTCAATTCCAATGAGACTACCTGTTGTGAGAGAACGAGAGTCTTTATATATTCATTCTTTATATACATATAATGAGCATCGACATGTATATTGTCATCAATGATAAAATGCTAGTAAAGACGATTGTATATATTCTTAATGATCAAATAATGATTGTGATAACCTGTTTATTTCAATTCATCGTTGGAATGTCATATCACTTCTATGCTATATGTTCTGCTTTTCAATTCATTGATCGCTTTTTTTTTCATGTGAGAACGACGACGACGACGACGACAACGATTTTATTCGACTAATGGCTATCGTTGTCGTCGATGGCACCCGAGTATCGATTGTTCCGTTCTCTCTTTCTTTTCTTCTCTACCTGGTCATTAAGTATTGCGGGCGGCAGATAAACGGCGATATTCTCAACACCCATGTCTTTATGATCAACTATGACAGTTAGAAGGATGATGATTAAGCAAACAGAAACGTTCTCTTTCTCTCTTCTCTCTCTCTCTCTTTCAAGAGAATATATATATTTAAATGATTGAATGAATACAATAAGCAGGTAGACGATAAAAAATTCAATGAGACTTTGATGATGGCATATAAATACTAATCGAAACGAATTCCTTTCCTTTCATTTCGACAATGTTATCACTAATTTCTTCTTCTTCTTCTTCTTCTTCTTCAACTTCGAACTTCAAACAAAACCATCATCAATGTACAGAATGTCGAAAATCGTTCGCAACTCATAGGTAAATCATATTCTTGATCAGCTAGTATCTCTTGATAAGTCTCATTTTCTAGTGGTCTAAAGCAACATATGCATATTCATAAAACAATCAAACCCTATACATGTGAAGTAAGTCTTACGAGATAAATAAACGAACGAAGAAGACTAAACTTTCGTTTTTTTTCTCGAAAAACAAACAGATCTGTTCGAAAGCTTATACTCAATCATCGAATTTATGTCGTCATAAACGTATTCATTCACGTGAAATCAAATGTCCAACTTGTTTAATAACATTTCCCAATGGTCAATATTATGTTCGTCATAAGAAGACTTGTTCAATTAATTCGACTATGAACGAAGAAACAAAACGTAAAGCCATTGGTATTGCAGCCACTCAAATGTATACTTCTCTCTCGAATAACACAATCAAAGATAATCTAACACCGGCAAATCTTCCAATGGAAGCATGGACATTTCTGCATAAACAAATTCTTCTACATCTGTATCAACAGCAACAGCAATTGCAATCCCAACAGCAACAACAACAACATGAGGAAATTGAAGAGGATGATGACGATGATGAGGAAGACGAAGAAATGAATACGGACGCACCGTTGGATTTGACTATACCGAAAAAAGGTTCGATTGAAGATGAATCGAATAGTAGTAGTATGATATCGGATGAAGATGACGATGAACAACACATTGAACAGCAACAACAACATCGTTTGCGTGGAAACGGTTTTTATGAATGTGAATTTTGTTCGAAACAATTTCCACGTGCTGCCAATCTAACTCGACATTTACGAAGTCATACAGGTGAACAACCATATACTTGTTTAATGTGCACTCGATCATTTAGTATATCATCGAATTTACAGGTAAGATTTCGTATCAATCAAAACGAAATCGTTGTGTGTGTGTGTGTTTTTTTTGTGAATATACGTACATTATCGAAAATATTTTGTAGAGACATATTCGAAGTATTCATCATAAAGAACGACCTTACGGTTGTCAAGAATGTGGCAAACGTTTTGGACAACAAACTAATCTTGATCGTAAGTTTTGTCAATTGATCGTAAAAATCTATTCAATTCTATTTATTTATTTATTTTTCAGGACATATGAAGAAACATATTACTAATTTATCTCGTGTTTAATTACTCACTCTTTTAGATCTCATTTCTCATCTTTTTGTCTCTCTCTCGTTTACAGTATCTTAACATCTGTTTTCTAATCGAGTTCATTCCATTTTTCTTTGTCTTCTGTTTATATTAAATAAATAACTTATACGCATACGAGAAAAGAAAATGTCTATTTTTATTCAGTTATTCATTCCAATAGTTTGGATTCTGTTGAAACCATTGAATAGTCTTGTCAAGTCCTTGATCAAATGAAACTTGTGCATTCCAACCCAGAGATTTAATTGCTGCATTCGTTGCTATAGCATATCGTTTCTCAATGAACGATCGTGGTTTAATAAATGTAATCGTATCTTCGAATTTTTTATCAGGTTGAATTTTTTCTAAGATTTGTTTTGCAATATCCAAAATGTTCAGTTCATCATTCGTACCGATATTATAAATCATTTTATTTTTGCCTTTATGAAAAATCGTTTCAATTGCTTGAATAACATCATCGATGTAGATATAATGTCGAATTTGTTTACCATCGCCTGTAATTTTGAATTTCTCATTGTGAAAAACATTTTGAATGAACGATGGAATCACTTTTTCGATATGTTGTCTCGGACCGTAGACATTACTCAGTCGAATAATCGAATAGGATAATTTAAAACTTTCACCATAAGATTTAACGAGAAATTCTGCGGCAGCAATCGTAGCTGCGTATGGATTAATAGGATTGAGAAGACTTGTTTCTTGATAACTTCCACTCGGTGTTTCACCGTAAACTTCATCGGTGCTTAAATGCAGAAATTTCTGAATTTTACCGTAGATTCGTGCGGCTTCGAGAACCGAATGTGTCCCATAGACATTCGATTCAGTAAATGTTACACTATTACCAAATGACGAATCAAGATGAGCTTGAACTAGAAATTCGAAAATACGTATTCAACAAAACGAAATAAATAGAATTCTACCGGCAAAATGAACGATATGCGTGATATTATATTGTCTCATTAAATGCAAAACGATGTCTTTATTATTGATATCAGCTATGATGAGTGAATAATTGAATGATTGAGGATTAGCGATGTTTTTTGTATTGGAAATTGGATCAAGACGATCGATGTTCACAATTCGATCTTGAGGATATGTTTCCAGCCAATAATTGATGAATGTACTTCCGATAAATCCGCAGCCGCCAGTGACGAGCAGAGTTCGTGGTGAATTTGGATCGATTTCGATTGATTTTTGTCGAAGATATTCTTCGATTGTTGTTCGTATATTCGGTAGAACGAATGATGCTCGATAGAGATGACGTGTTTCAGGTGAAATCATTTGTTTGTTCCAATCGTCGAATTTGTCAGTTAAATTGTCTGTTTCATTCGTATGAATTCGATTTTTCTTCGAAAGAATTTGCTCGAACCAACTCAATGAAATTGTTCCTTTGTTACAAACATCAATTTGTCCGCTGACTTTCCCATCATGAATTAATGCTAAAAGAATAGGTAATAAATCGGAGAGAATGGTTATATGATGAGATTCATCAGCATTTTTTCGACATAAACGTTGCAGTGTTTTTAATAAATATATTTCATTGAAATCTTCGTCGGTAATTGGCGTAAAAATTCGTGCACTAGAAGACAAATAAAAAAGAAAAATGTCTTTGTACTTGTCGTACGAGATTAAAACTTGCTTTATAATCGGTGAATATAGTTGGACTAGTTCGTCTGTTGCTTTTTGAATGATATTCACGGATGAAAATGGATCCGATTGATTGTTTTCATCGGTAAATGTTAGTAAAAGTACTGGCACAGTTGAATAGAAATCAGCTGTGACTTGACAGATATAAACTGGAATTAGAAGTTGATTGTTAAGTGTTTCAACTAATGGAGAATCTGTTCGAGTTTGTTGTTCATTTGAAATAATAATAATGATACGATCGGGTTTATCACTGATGAGTTTTTCTTTGATTTCGTTGAGAGAAGTTTTTTCGTAGTATTGCTCGTGCAAAACTATTTGTCCAGCGAGTTCTAACAGCTCGGAACATTGTTTAACGAGAGCTGTTTGTTCCAAACTGAAAATTAACCAACGCATAGTCGAACTTGTCTAGTTTTTTTGGGTTCTGAAAAAAGAATGTAACACTGATTCCAGACACGATAGGTAGTAATTGCGCAAAAATGTAAGAAATAGAAAAGAAAAAAGTAAAGAGCTACTTTGCTCAGTGAGATCGGTCTACAATGCAGCATTTTTTCTCGTCTTTCTTTCCTGTCGAGTATTTCACTGAGGAGAAGAAGAAAAAAAACGTCAGTTTCAACCATCGTTACTTACGTCTAATAACTAAAATTACATTGAAAAGAAAGAAAAAGTATGAATGTTCTTTTTCTTAGATAGATTAATCATTCTGCCGAAGTATAGAAATGCTATGTTTACTACACAAATAATCATATGTAATTTATTATTAACAACAATGGACAAGTTCATCGAGAAATTCAACTGAATACTGTTTTTTAAAACAAAAAGAAATCTTGTTGTAATTTTTTTACATAGATAAGAAAATACTCAAAAAATTCCTGAGAAAATATTGAAATTGTTTTATTTTGATTATACATTTTTCATTCCATTTGAGTATGAATCGTTTTAATCAGAAAATTCGAGTCTATTTTGATACGGACTGTCTGCTCTTTGCACCCGATCAGTCATTGTGTCACTGACTGCTTCTGGTTTCGAAATATTTTGTTTTTCAGCAGACATTTTCAGTTAATTATTTAATAGAATCGAAAATTATGAAATTGCAATTATTCAACTCAGCATTCTCTCTGCATGTTTGTGTTGAAACTATTGAAAAACAAAAAATATTTTACAGGTAAAATTTTATGAATATTAAATTAGAAAAATAATTCATACGTGTGCCATCTTGCAAAAGGCCATTTTGGAAAAATGTTGTTTCTGAGGAAATGAAAGTGCTATTTTAGAATGACGTATTTATTACATTCATAAATTAGTAACTATATTTACGTCAAATGCAAAACAATAAAAGAAAACTCAAAAATGTTTTTTCTGAAGTAAAATAATCGGTAGAGTGCAATAAAATTCCCGATTGTTCTGTTGAAGCAATGAATCATCACTGTTTCTTTCAGCGTTATTTTTGTTTTTCGGTTCTATAAAAAAAAAAGAGTAACAGATTTTTCTCTCATTCATGACGACGAGAATTGACGTAGTTCTTCATTCTCCTAAGATGCCATATAAATAACGAGATTTTGCTCTTCACGTTCATTTTTACAAAGTTTCTAAAAAACACATCGTCTACAAGCAATTTTTCAATAAAAACATGGGCTCGGGTTTTTCACATTATCATCATCATCATCCACCACCACCTTTTAGACCATATCATTGCGGTCCTCATCACATGGGTCCCGGATTTGGATATGGTCCCCACTATCATATGAGACCCGTTTTTGGATTTGGTCACCATCATCATCATCATGGTTTCGGTGGTGGTCATCATTTCGGAGGCGGGCATCACTTCGGCGGTGGGCATGGACATTGTTAATAAACTCATCATCAACATGTAACTATTTTTTTTTTGTTGTGAAAATAAATATTCTAATTTACAGAAAAAAAAGAAAGAATCCTTAGCGTCAATTATTCACTAAAGATATTAGATTATGCTTTAAAAAATCATGGAAATTCAATCGAAGGCCATTTCAAATCATATTAGTTCTTGATAAGATTATGTCAGAAGATTTCAGTTTCAAATTTTGTACGAAGAATGAAATCAGATCTACGTATATACACAGATACATGACACTTCATTTTCCAAGTACAATATACATTGAAATAAATTCGAAAGATGGTTATACATGAGTTCATTTTCGTTTCAACCTTGACATTCTTTGATGGAATGTACGTATTTAAAAAGAGATTAGAAAGAAGAAAAACGAATATGATAAATGATATAACAGCAGTTAAGCTTCTAATGTGTTTTCCTTTAATCATCGACAACAAAAGGTGTCAGAATACTGCTCAGCTGTGACATCGTTTGTATGCATAAATATTCACAGAAATGAATGAATGAATTCTATTGATATTCTTTTGAAAAGAATTTCTTCTTCGCCGTAAATTTATCTCATAACACATCTGTGCAAACGGAACTTATCGAAATTTTGATATCCATTTAAAACATCATCGCTTGTAACAACTTGAACCAATTGTCACGCATTATTTAAATCTTCTTCTTCTTCTTCTTCTTTTTTTTTGTTCGACTACGGCTAACGATTACGCTTATTATCTAGATTACTGGATCGTTTTACAGTGTACTCAATCATGCAAATTTATATGTTCATGAAATACGTAATCCTCTCGTTGATCATTTCTAATTCACTGTAGTAGTTTTAAGTTAATCATCATCATCATCAAAGACAACGAAAATATATTCTCGATCGTCTTCAATTGTTTGCTTATTCAACTCGTAATAGATCTTATGCATACGTAATATCTTAAGTGAGTACATTCGTGAACTATGTAATAATCATCATCAGAACTTAATTTACTAAATATGTTAGAAACAGATGGACAAAACGCAAGCTACCTTGATTTATGATATTAATTTCTCGTAGAGAACAAATGTTATCTAATCGAAAATTATTCTTGAACAATTGTGTATAAATATTTGATCTCATAGAAAAAACAATCAATGAAAATTTAATAATGTAGATTAAATTTTTTTTTCTTCTTGAATATATATTGTCTAAGCTGATACATTGAACAGATGGTGTCGCTTGGGTGTCACCATTATTTTCTGTTGTTCATCATTTACCAGCACGACGATGGCGAATGGGTCGAACTCGAATGACATATTCGACAAACACCATACAATGAGACAGAGTCGACCGTGATAATGGTTAGAGAGAAAGAAAAAGACAATAGATTCAATTAAATGCTGCAGCAGCAGTAGCAATGACAACAACAAGCATTCCCTTGTGTGCGTATGTATATATATATGTGTGTGTGCTTTGTCAACGTACAATTTTTCTTTCGCTTAATCAATACATTCAATAGAATGATCTGTTGTTCAAACAAAAGAATTCACTTTCGCCTTGAAATTTCATACGATTGAACGCACCAGTAGAACAATTAAATTGTCTCTGGTCATTTTGTACACATATAAGCATATGGATAAACAAAGTAAGTGTGTATGTTTGCGAATGAAGTCGAGATTGAATTATAGGAAAGAAAACTGATTTCATCGACCAGATGCCTCGTTCGTTCATTGACCAGATAAGATTTAACATATCATGTTAATCATCTTTTTTCAATCGTGATTGATGTTCATTCAGACAATAAGTTCAAAAAGATCGACTATAGTTTGTCTATTTTGACATACGAGCTACCTTGGCTATCATTAATTTTCTTTTTTGCTTTCATGAATAAATGTGTATATTGTTCTTGATTCGAAAAGAGGAGAACAAAACAAGGATCATCCAGATCGTTTGATCATCTTGGTATGTGGTATCGTCGATGTATTACGAGCATCTTGAATGTAATTAAACCAGATGCTTTGTAAACGACCGGCTGATTGTATTTCAAGATCAAAACAGACATGATGTTCAATCAATGTGTGAACCACATTCATATATCATCATCACCGCAGAGAGCGAATCATTGACCATGAGAGAACTAAAGGGCGGTCGTCATAATATTTATCTTGTATCATTAACAGACAACCCAATATACGCACATACGCCAAAGCAATGAGCAAAATGAAGGCTACACTACATTTGTCTTTTTTTTTCTTCTTCTCTTCTGTTATAATAGCATCAATAGACTGCAAGGCAAGTCGAAAAAAAAAAAGAATTTTGTCTGTCTGCGATTATTTCATTTGTATGTAATCTTCTTATGATGAGTGTTTAAGTAAAATATCTTTTTCTTTTTCTCATTAACAATCGACTGTACTTATTTCTGTTTTAAATAAGAATTAACTTAGGTAATCAGGGATTCCTGTTCACATGAGAAATCGATACTAATCGAAGCAAAATGGAAAATAGTCACCGCCTGTTCGATTCGAAGTCAATCTGTCCATTGTATAACCTCAAGAGACTAGACTGGTCATGACTTTGGTACAAACTGATGAATTTTTCATAATTCTACTTGACGCATTAGAGACAGACTCTTGATCGACCGATTGCCTGATGTGTCCAGTTTCTTTTTATTTTAATCTCTGATGTGTACACGTGGCATTTCATGTCGGCCAGTTCGAAAGAAAAAAAAACCCATTAAATGAATACAAAGCTTAGTACAACTATACATCCGGCAGCAGTCAATTCATATGACTCGTAAGTCCGGTCAGACAGTAGGTAATGATCAGCGCGGTTGACCGTGAAAATGAGCTGTATACTCATTTTACACTATGAAAGATGAAGAGGAGAGAGAAGAAGAGAAGAGAAGAAGAAGAATGCGAACAACAAGCAGCAAAATTCCATCTTTTTTTCGAAATGCACTACTCCGCAGGGCCACTTTAAATATGTTCCTTACACTTTATGTTCAAGTGTTGTTCTTTCTAATTTTTTTCTCTCATTCTTTCTCTTTCGCTCTCCCTCCCGTTTTGTTCGTCATTACTCTTTGACGGCAATTGAACATTATTACATCACCACTGGTAACATCTAACTGAGAATAGTGTAGTGGTGATGTTTGTTGTGCATATTTCATCTGTTCGTGGCATCGATGGTGAAAGGTCGCCAGGATAACTTCTGTCGCTTGATACTAAAATGTGCCGATTGACCGGTCGTTACACACATACAATACATAGATATCGAGGGATCGAACGATCAGTTATCGGTACAACGGATTCATGTTCTACTGGAATGAAATAGACGAAGCGAAGATAAACGCAAACATACACATATAAAGAGAGAGAAATGTACAGTGGCCAATTATATGACTATGTCAATTTTACCGCTTCTAATGGGCAACTACATTACATTACGTATGTATAGAATCATTAAGTTGGAAACGTTCATTGAATTCTTCAGTTTTTTTTTTCTTCTTCTTCTTTATTTTCTTTGTATGTTGTCTATAAGTAACGAGAATGATTACGGAGCTTGAGGTGATTCGTATTCGAAGCGAGAAAAAAAGAAAATTACTACCGTTTACATGGCGTAATTTCAACTTCTATGTACGAGACAGTGTTGGCCTTAGGGTACTAACATCGTTTTTCTTTCTCACTCGAAACAACTTCTTTGAGTTTGAAAATGAGTAATAGTTATGTCGTAGAGAAGAATAAATGTAAGTCACATTGTGTGTGTCTGCCTTCCGGACTCGATATATGTCCGTTCAAAGGCGGGCAATTAGAAACTAAAGAAAAAGAAAATTTTTCGATGATGATTATTACGTGATGATGAACCGGAAACGGATCACGTGTAATTATCGTCGAACAAATCTTTCTTTCGATTGTGAATAAGATGCCAGATGCATAAAAAGTAATCGTCAACGAAACAAAGCTACTCGAATAGGACATTGATCTAGCCTCTTGATGATGATGATGGTCATCATCATCGTCGTGCACATTCTTGGATCAACATTTGAATATCGATACTACCACCAACTGTTCCTCATCTAGACGATTGCATGGTGAGTTCAGTCGTTTTTCTTCACTTTTTTTTAATCAAATCTGACCGCAAAACGAAAACAGACAGCTGCTGTTGCTACCATCATAATTGGCGAGAGCGATGTATTTAATAGGTGAACTATGGTACGTGCCGTGTTGTTTGATGCTGTGCAATGTGCGTGTTCAATTAGATACTCGCAGCAGAGTTTTAAACAGCCGTAACATCAGTAAAACACACGTTCGTTCGTTTCCCCACGTTTTTTTCACTCAACTTTAATAAATATCTTGTGTAATCACCGGATATATACATGTACGTTCAAGCGCAGACATTGAAGAGAGAAAGAAAGAAAGAAATCGTTCAGGTGAGAGACATGATTTGTTTATTTTTGTTCATTCAACATTGAATGACAGTCTGTTTGTACAGTAGTGTTGATAGATATCCGATCGACGCCTACTACGAACTATTGTTGTCTGCCTTTCTTACATTCAAATTGCAGAATAATATTTTCTTTCTCTATTCTTCGCCTTCTTTACTCTTAGAACAAAAAAAATCAAACATTAAACTCACAGATTTCATCTTTAAATATTGAACTTTTCGAAGATTCATTATTCATCAATTCGATATCTGTTTTAGATGTAGACATTTACACTGATTAAATTATACGATTTTCATTTTCGTATATTTATTTGAATGAATAGAGACCGATGATGATGATGATGATGCGTGAAGGAGAAAAGCATCTTTCTTTTCTTCTTGTTCATTTTGCATGCGTTCAAGCAGACAAACGATTCTATTAAGTAGTAAGTTTCTTTTCTTCTTCATCGAACATCCAAGGACATTAGTTTTTTTGTTCTTTTGCGTTTTTTCTTCTTCTCTTCGATTGGGGATGCTCCGCAGGTGGATGAATGACGAGATAAATGTTCTGTCATCCCATTTTCCTGTTTCTGTCAATAGTATTCAGTCTCCTTTGAGCATTTCTAAGAGACAGAGAAGAAGACGAGTGTTGATATAATAGACCTCGATCTAATCGAAAAAAGAAGAAGAAGAAGAAGAAGAAAAAGAGAGAGAGAGAGAGAGAAGAAAAAAATCTTTTTCCTCTTTCGCGCTCCTCTACTTCTTTCTCAAGAGAGAGAAAGAGAGGGCTTATTATTACTTGTCGTAAAGGCGTCGCCGAGAGACAAGTGCGTACAGATCTTTCTCTCTTTTTCTATATATATATATATATACACTCACATACATACATACGCAAACCGGAAGATTAGAACACTCTCAGGTACCACCTGCATGATCCGTTGTTATATAATCACTTTTTCTCGCAATTCTCAATGCTAATTTTCCAGTAAGTTGCGCGTGTTGTAAATTAGCTCGGCAGGAGAACAAAACCTTGCATATCTTTGATTTGTACCTTGAACTGATATCGCCCTTTTGTATTTATCATATGAAAATAGAGTATTGATTCTATTTATTTCCCATTATCGGTCAATGTATTGACTTGTAATTTCTGCTAAACAAAAAATTACTTATCTCTGAGAATTGTTTTGTTCTTTTTTTTGCGAGAGAGCATTGAGAAAAGGTATATGCTGTGCGTGTTCAATTTTGCTCATCATTTCCTGTTCCGTTTTTTTCTTCTGAAAAATCTTGTCAGGCAAAGAAAATTGTTTGAAGGTAGTAAAAAAAAGAAAAGAAATTAGGGGGAAGAACACAAATGTCTCTCCATAAAAATGTAAGTAGAATGTCCTTGGCTAGTAGTTGCACTATAGTAGCTCGTCGGCATCTTTTCTATTGTTTTGTGTCACGCACTCGTGAGTGAAGCACGTAATACAAGTACGATAAGTGTCTTTTTCGAAAAATGTACATATATGCGTTTGATCTTTGAGCAAATGAATATCTATACTTAGGTGTAAAGATCGATTATGACACTTTTGTTGTCTTAAAGAAGAAATTCAATTGAATGAGATGAACTATTTTATATTCGACTTCTATTGTTCGAGTCAATATTGAATTTAGTTTTCATTTTCATGTTCATTCGTTCGAACAAATGAAGATGAGAGGACTATTTTAAACTCTAGAGTTTGTCCGATGTGTTCAATGAACTTGAATAAATAAAATACTTCTTGTCAATATGAATATTGTCTTATATGTAAATAAGATTTATGATTCGTTACAAAAGAAATTTTTTTTTGTCTTGTTCATTGCATGTCATATTAGTATTTATTTGAATGATGTATTCTATAAATGTATGTGTCATCTCTTCTGCCAATATTTCTCTATTCTATAATCTTGTGTTTTGCTAAAATCAACTGTCACACACACAGAGATACGCATGTGATTCCCCTATTGACTCTCGTTTGCTTTTGACTAATCATAATAATCGTCACGAGAGCGTAAGTTAACCTTTATTGTCTTTGACACGTTGTCATTCGTCGAACATTGAAAACAAACAATATCTATGCACTGACCATATTCAAATTTATAATTGACCGAACTGTACACCTTTACTATGTCGATGTCTGCATCGTTCTTTTCATAATCAAGTGTGATATCGGTGTTCAGTCTCTTTTTTCTTTTAATATAGTATTTTGTTTCGTATAGACAAAAGAAAGAACTTGTCTCGTCACAACGAATACTAAGGTTTCATACGTAATTTTATTCTGTTCTTCTTCGACTTCGAGTGTGTGTGTGTGTATTTTTTGATGCAATTGTCGAGTCCGTGATGGTGTAATTTTTGCCGACATCGACGTCTAATCGTTTAGAGTCGTTAGATAGATAGATGAATGACTGAATGGTAGATAAAAATGGAACTATGATTGCATAAGTAGATAGAGAAAAGAAATCTCATTGTATGTATGTATGTATGTCTTAGATAATTTGATTTGAACGGAGATGAGAAATAGAAATCGGAAAGAGGAAAGTGCCTGTGTGTATATAGATATATGTGTACTGTACTGATCGAATGAAATCGATCTCTTTGTTCCGTCAATATTCCATCTGACGTAGCATAAGTTCGTTTATTGATTAATTGTACAATAGAATTAGTATAAATGTCAAGAAATAAATAAGATAGTTATTCTTTTAAAGTCATTGTCTGAGAACGCGCCGGGAGTCTGGTCTGATCGATATATATATGTGTGTATGTATGTTTGTTATTTCATTTTCATTATCATTATCATCATCATTTATACATTTTTGCCCTGATGACATGATGAGTGCACATCGAGAGCAAACAATAACTAGAAAATCAATCGAATGCACAACTCACACAATCATGATTCCTATCTTTTCTCTTTTCTTTTGTCTTCGTTTACATGATCTTCTTCTTTTATTTTTTTCATGCATCATCATCGATTAAATAACAATATTCTCTTTTTTTTTCTTCACTATTTATTGTTTTATCAATCAGTCGTGTGAATCTTATTACATCATTGACAAGAATGAAATAACAAAGAATGTGATTCATATCAAGATTCGAATTTATGATTCTCTCCTTTCATTCCTTCTCTTGTTTTTCTTACTTATCATTATCAGAGAATCTCTCTCGAGAGCGAAAGAAAGAGAATATGAACAGTTGTTAGATTTATTAATAACAATCGATCAAGCAGCATCATCTATTTATTATTTTAGATTAAAGCCATAATGATATTTCTAATTTCAATTATATTTCTTATCAATCATCTCTGTCTTGGCTTAGATCTCAGTAAAACAAATAAATTCTTCGTAAATAGATAAATCTAACTTTGGTTTAGGTACATGTCGTGCACCACTTGGTATTCAGTCTGGTTTAATTCCTGATTCAGCATTCGAAGCAAGTTCATCGTTAGATGTATCCCTTGGTCCGCATACAGCTCGTATCCGATCGGCAATTGAAGGCGGTGGATGGTGTCCGAAAACGTTAATCAACAGTCAAAGTGAAGAATATCTACAAATCAATTTCTCGAATTTAACAGTTATTACTCTCATCGAAACTCAGGGACGACACGGTCCATTTCAAGTAATCAATCGATTGGAAATCGAAACGAAAGAAAGATTTATTTTTTGGATTTTGTAGGAAGATTATGTTGATTATTATCGTTTGGAATATCGTCGTGATCCGACTCATCCGTGGATAAAATATCGTGATTTCCGTAAGAAAGAAGTGTTCTATGGCAATTCGAATAATAACATCGCTGAAATACGCGAAATTGCTCAGCCAATTATCGCCAAACAAATTCGAATTTATCCAACACAAACAAATGATAAACAATCGAAAAGAATGTGTCTTCGATTAGAATTATACGGTTGTTTAAGTAGCGATCATTTAATCTCCTACCAAATTCCACAAGGTGATAGACGTTCGTTCGATATGGATTTCAGTGATAAAACATACGATTCATTATCACAAAATGGTCTCGGGCAGCTCATCGATGGCGAAATCGGACCCGATGACATTCGTTTGGACACACAGAGTTGGGGCGTTCGAGGTTTTGAATGGATCGGATGGAAAAAATCGCACAAAAATCGAACGTCGATACAATTAAGATTCGATTTTGATACAATTCGAAATTTTAGCGAAATTCGTATTCATACGAACAACATGTTCTCGAAAGATATCGAACAATTTCATCGAATCAATATTAGTACTTATTTGAATGAACATTTCAATGAAAATAAACAGATTCTCATCGAATTGTCCGATGATAGACAGTCGGAACAAGCACGTTGGATAAATATACCAATGAAAGAACAATTAGCAAAAATTATTTTAATCGAATTAACATTTGCAAATGCCAATTGGATGTTAATTAGCGAAATACAATTCATTTCACATGAAGTTACCGATGTCAAACTTCTACAAAGTTTATACGGTAAGCTTTCTCATTGACTCGAAGGTTAATTAATTTGAATTGCAAAAGAATAATATTGACATTAGAAATACAAAAACAGAAGATGAATGGATATTATTGTTTATTTTCTAGCAAAACAATCGTCGAAAGTTGATTCAGTAACGACAATTACTGTTCCACTTCAATCGATTCTTATTCTTGCCGGAATCGTTTCGTTGATATTTTTGATTGTGTTCATCTGTTGCACGGGAATGATTATTAAAAATCGAAATAATCGAAAATTAAATCGGTTGGTTATTCTTTCTTTGTTTGTTTGTTTTTTTTTTAATTTTTTTTTGTTTGTTTTCGATTAGTTATGGTGAAAAATTAATTTTTCAAACCTGTCACGCAGACAAAACAAATACTCAATTAAAACTTCAAATTCCATGTTGCAACAACATTGACAAAGACACTCAGAGTTCCAGTTCGTTGTTTTCTTCGTCAACATTTTCAAATATTCTAAAAAATTTGATTTAGATCGCAGTCAGAGTTCGTACGGAGTGCCGAGTTCATCTGAACCATCGACATTCAGCGGTACGCCGAAAATGTTATCTCGAAATAAATGTTTACCATCGAGTACATTCCATCATACTCAATGCGTGAAATTACTCTCGCCAACTGCTGTCGATACTGATACTAATTTCTACGCGTCAACTGACATTATGTCAGTGAATAATGTGCCGAATGATGTATCGACAGTCGTACGTGGAACATGTGGAACAAGTTTAATGGTACGTGCAATTACAAATACACCGCAGATGATTGTACCACCGCGGAAAGTCGAATTGATTTCGAGCGAAATCGTGCCGCCGGGTGATTTGTATGGCGAAGGACGATTTGGACAAGTATGTGAAATGTTTGTTTTCGTTTCGAAGTCAAGCATTCGCGTTTGATTTTAGATCTCGATCGGAAGTGTACATTCGTGTAATCGTGTGATTATTCGACGATTAACTAAAGTTTCGACGATGTCACGATCGTTATTCACTCAGGAAAGTCAATTATTATGTTCAGTTGATCATCCAAATTTAGCGAATATTCTCTACAAAACACTCGATGGTCTCACACTTGTTTCCGAATATACGGAACTTGGTGATCTATGTTTATTGATGAGACGTATTGTCGAAAATGATGCCAGTGCTCGACTTGAGTATGTTGTGTTCGAAATGAATTTGAAATCAACTAGATATTCGCCTTTTGCTTTTCAGTCATCCAGCAATGCTCTTTGTCACTTGTCAGATTTCCAATGCTTTAAGTTACCTTGAATCTCGACAAATCATTCATCGAGATATTTCAACAAGAAATTGTTTAGTCTTCAGCGATTATATTATCAAATTAACCGATATCGCCATGGCTTCGCCAGTCTATTCACATTACTATACAACCGACGCACACGTGCCCGTACGATGGATGGCACCTGAATTACTCATAGTTCGTTTCGATTTCGAAAAAAGAAAGATTTTTATTGACAATTTTTTTTTGTTTTGTTTTATTCGAATAGAACGGTGGAAATAATTATTCGATTCAATCCGATGTGTACAGTTTTGGTGTAACTTTATATGAAATTTTAACGACATGTCGAATACTTCCATTTGCACATTTATCTGATCAAGAAATTCTTCTATCACCACCGTTAGCAACTGATTTAGATTTGACGTTTATCGATGGAAATCAATTGAAAGAATTAATCGATTTAATGTTTGCTTGCTTGAGAATGAATCATCATGAACGACCGACTTTTCATGATATTCATCAGTTTTTGTATCAACAACAACAAATACAGTCAAATTAATATCGACCAAGATTTATAGAGACACTTAATTGCGAAATAAAAGAGATGATTTTTTTTTATTTTTTAGTATTTTGTCTTGATGTCAGTCATTTGCTTTCTTTGTTTATTAATGCTCAATAAATAGTCTCAAGGATGTCAAAAAATCAATTTAAATCTATCGAAAGACTAAAAAAAGAAGTTATTATAAGATTACGCATATGGTGACCTATCATGACTCATGTGTGTATTTAACATAAATCCTCTAAAAATATTCGTAAATTGAAAGAATAAGGAAAGTATTACGCATGTTTTTTTTCATGAATCAAGATACCTGGAATAACTACGAAGTTTATCAATATAAAAATGATTTCTCGATACGAGTATTTTCATTCGACTGTTAGTAATTTATTTTATTTGCATTGCATATCAATTGAGTAAATAGAAACGGAAGAAAAGATTTTCGCCGAGGTTTAATATGTTTGGCATGAATGAACAAGCTTGTTGTGATATAAAAACCTGTTTCATTCGAAATATTATTTAGTCATGGCGAACAGAAGATCTCATCGAACACCATCGTTCTACGGTGGAATTTCTCTATTAGTTATTGACAATTCGTCACAAAACGAGAGTGTGAAAAGCAAATCACAGTTGAATTCAATTGATTATTGTTTGGTTTTCTATTCGACAAATTTATCTCGATGTTTGAAATATTTGAAAAAAATTCCCGTTCGAGAATACGTTGTTATTTTATTCTATAATTTCCATAAGGACAAAGTACAAAATATGATTTCTCAATTAAATCAACATCGGCAAATCCAAGCTGTTTTCGTTTTGGAGAATCCGACTGAAAATGACGATGTTTCTTGTCAAAAAAGTGAATGTAAAATCATCGAAAGTTTTACAGATTGGCAACCATTATCAACTAGTTTGAAACAATTAATAACCGATAAAGAACATAGTTTGAAAGATGCCGGTCTATTTACTTTGTGTCATTCGCCTGAAAAAGCACTTCGAGATCTTCGACAAGATCTGGGTTCATTTGTTTGGACTCATACGTTTCGAGGTTTGTTTGAATTTCGATTCGAATAGATTTCTTCGATGAATGTTCTTTGCAGTTCTGCTTGTGGCTATGCCACATAACTCACCGGATGCACGTCGACAAATGATACGAGAATGTCGAAAAATTTACAAGAATGATTTTATTGAGAAGAAGAATATCGATAAATTCGACAAAGAATATCGAGCTTGTGATGCTATTCATTGGTACACACGATCAGGTTTTCTTTCGATTCTAATCAATAAGACTTTACGTTCAGAAAATGTCTATGCTCTCTACATATTTCGTTACTTTATCTTCGATCTATGTGAAAATCTAGCTGCAGCACGATATTCGAGTTCGACACCAATTTCTGTTTATCGTGGCACAATACTTCGACGAGAAGAAGTTGAACAGTTACGTGTCGGTTCTTTAGTTTCGACAAATGGTTTCCTTTCGTCATCACGTTGTATCGATGTTGCTCTATCATTCATGAGTTCGAATCAAGATGCACATTCAACGAATAATCGTAGTCGAAATGATGCTTATCAATTTGTACTCTTTCAAATCGTGATTGATCTTAATCAATCACCTGATGTTATCGTCGCTGATATCAGTAATCAAAGTTGCATTAAAGATGAAGAAGAATTTTTATTCGATCTCGGCACAACATTTTCGATTACGAAGATTTTTTATGATGAAAATCGATTTTGTTGGACGATTGAAATGATCGGTTCGAATCAAGTCGCACAATTAAATCATCAATATGATTCGTATATTCGCGAACGATTATCTGAAACGAGTGCAACTATTCTCTTCGGTCGAATGCT
>Ga0209930_1001617_pt1 | contig 33371 bp, 33 predicted proteins | sample ThiBiot_500_biof_2_FD_183948 | JGI IMG/M metagenome (GOLD analysis project Ga0209930, IMG submission 183948) | Wastewater bioreactor microbial communities from Cape Town, South Africa - Thiocy_cont_500_biof (SPAdes) | ecosystem: Engineered > Bioreactor > Thiocyanate-remediating >... | reverse complement strand
GTTACATATGAATTGAAAATGAATTCTAATGAATTACTGCCTGAATTTTTATTTTGAAATCAAAGTAAATATAGTAGTGGTAGTAGTATTTGTAATACCGATTGAAGAAAAAAATAAGAAAAAGAAAGATAAAAGAGAGATGAAGTAGAACTTGTTTGGAGTAAACCTATTTTACAACGTGCATCAGTTGAATGTCGTGTGCAACCGTCGATGCCACCTGGACAATTAATATTGATTTGTGATTGAAGATAATGTTCGAGTTGTTGAAATTGATTTTGCACATCTTGTTGAGGACATTTGTCTAAACGTGATTTTATACAACGAAAATAGGATGTTGCTTGTTGACACCAAGCACGTTTATTAATTGTATTCCATGATGGATTAAACTTCACATTGACCATCAATGGTTGACATAAATCATTGATAACTTTAACTTGACATACGTCGTTGAGACCTGATGATGCTGATTGAACAGGTGCTGAACCAGGAACACCATTCTTTGATGATACACTTAATGCATGTGAACCACTACGAACAGAATCAGCTGCTTCAGGTTGTTTTGGTGTATCCCAAATGATATTAAATTTATAATCTTCAATTTTACTACTACAAAATCCAAGAAGTTCATCGACTCGCTTTCGTATTCCTAATATATTGAATGGAAAAACAAAGTTCGATAAAATGATATGTTACCTTTCATAATCGATTCCATAGCTGTTTCATATTTTTCTTTATTTTCACATCCTCGATATTTCTTATGAACACATTCGAAATAAACTCGCGATGCGATACAATATTTAACTGGATCTGTTTCTCGATCTTGTTTTTCAGGTTTTTGACCACATGCTCGTGAACCCATCACATCACATGCATATGTACTTGTTACCATTAACAGTAGAACGACAAAGACTTTGTACATCATCGCGTTTCATCGATAAATCAAATGACTATTAGGAAAAGAGAATTCATTAAGATTTTCAACGATTCGTTTTCACCTTGTCAAGTATAATCAAAGATTAGAAAAAGACACGTCTATGAATAACTAAGAAAAAAACGAGTAAAGAAGAAAAAAAAACGGCTCGCACACGCACGAGAAAATCCCTCTCTCTCCCTCTCTCAACGATTGTACAAACAATCGTTGGTTGCATCAGCAAATAACATACCAGTAAATTTATGTACGAGTAATCGTCCACATATCTCATTAACTAGCCAACGAAAGATTTATGAGAAAGAAGAACAAAATGGACAAATATTTATTTAATGACAATCGAGAAACAAAAACGAAAACATAACAATTACATCGATGAATCAGTCCACCATGATTTTAATCCTAGACCAGGTTCAGATATCGACCCAATGATTGTATATGGTACTTTTTTGTCTTCATCATTTGTTGTTGTTGTTGTTTGTCCAGCTGATCCGCTGTTATTCGGCATTTCTTTCGGTGCTGTATCTTCGAAGATTTCTTGTACAATTCGAAAACTAGGAACGAGAAAAACGATTGTGCTTTCGACAAAAAATTCTTTTCAATACCGAATTTCTTCTCCAATATCCATGACAAGATCGTGTGTTTCATCATCGGTTTCATATTGCCATGCCCATGTTTGTTCTGATTCAATGAAACGTGATGGATGTTGAAGTTTTGTTGCTGGAATGAGTATATCATCAAAAAATCCTAAATTGTCCAATCAATGAAATCCTATTTCACCCTTCTTGCAATTCAAAATACCTAATGTCACAGTAATTCCATCTTTGCTCGATGAACGAATTTTTCCTACAACGATTTCATCGATATTTGGTCGAAAGACGACATAACGAAATTTCACTTTGATATGAAAATTTGAATCCGATGGTAAGAGAATGCAATCTCCCATCGAGAGAATATCATAGAGACAAATGCATAGACCCAATTCTTGGAATATCGTATTGGCTAATTTTCGATCGATTTCTTCGGCAACAATTGTACTCAATTGCTCATTGAATAGATGAGGTGCAATCGAAACAGTATCGTCTAATGTTGCAACGATAAACATATTTCTAGAATAGAATGAGTTTCGTTTTTCGTTTTTTTGTTAAACACATTCGGATTCTTGTTTATTTGTTTGTTTAAGTAAATAAAAAACACACAATTTCTCTAGAACAAATGACCTATTTGGTCTCTTTTTGCGGACGAGATGTTGATTTCGAATTAGTAGTAGTAGTAGCAGCAGCAGCAGCAGCAGCAGTAGGAGAAGGAGGTTCAATCACCGGTGTTGTTGTTGTTGACTGAGTAAAGAAACCTGTTTTATCTTTTGATTGTTGAAGATTATTGTAAATTGATAGAGCTGATGCAACCATAGATGACATATCACCGGTATTATTTGGTAATAGAATTGTATTATTCGTTTTAGCAAGATTGCCAAACGCATGAACATATTGCTCAGCGATTTCTAACGAAGCAGCATTTCGTCCTTCCTAAGAAGAAAAAAAAACTATTTCGATGGGCAATAAAAAACAGAAGATTTTTTTACATCGGATTGAAGTCGTTCGGAAACAATTTGAAGTGCTTGAGCACGTGCGTTAGCTTTAGCTCGTATGGCTTCGGCTTCACCGGTTGCGTTATTGATTTGTTGGAGTTTGAAACCCTCACTAGCTAAGATTGTCGCTTGTTTTGTACCTTCGGCTTTATTGATTTGTGCTTCACGAATACCTTCACTCTCTAAGATAGTTGCACGTTTGCGTCTCTTAAAAAATATCGAATTCAAATCAAGTCAATCAATTGAATCAAATCTTACTTCAGCTTCGACTTGCATTTGCATTGCTTCTTGAACTTTAGCTGGCAGACGAATATCTCGAATTTCATATCTGAAATATTTCAAAATTTTATTCAATCGAAGTTTTCTAATCGACCAACCGTAGACAATCGATACCCCAAGCTTTCGATGCTTTGTTAATCGCCTCTGAAAGACACAATTTCGACTTCGAAACAAGAATTTCAATGAATAACTTACCAACAATACCAACATTCAACAATTCTCTCTCGCGAAACAATGTATCCAATGAGATTTTACCAATTTCTGAACGCATAGTTGTCTGTGCAAGTTGAGTGACAGCAAATTCCGCATCTTCAACGCCATAACTCGCCTAATACAACACTCAATTCATATTTCATTCACTGAAAATTCTCATACCAAATAAGGATCCAAAACTTTCAAATAAAGAACACCATCAATACTCAATGTTACGTTATCTAAAATACTCGAATTTTAAAAATTCCAAAACTCAATTTTGGCCTGTCAACCTTTAGAAATTGCAGTTTGACTGGGAATTTCAATGGCAATTTCTTTTAAACTTTGCACATAACGAATACTATCCACAATTGGTAGAAGAATATTCAAGCCCTTTGAAAACAAAGTTCGAATCATCAATCGATCGAATTCCAACACTTACAGGACTCAATGTTTTATAAAATTTACCCATTCGTTCGACCACCCAAGCTTCTTGTTGTGGTACGAAAAGAACGACTGTGTTCATCGGTAAACGCGAACGAAAACGGTATTGTTGTTCGCTTGTTCCCGTTGATATGACTCGTTGCAAGAGTCGACGCTAGATGAACACAAGACAAATGTCAATCGAAGATTTCCATTGTCAATACAACACACTTACAGAAACAATCGGACCCAATGTTCGATTTAATACAAATGCCATATGAAATATTATGATGATTCTACAAAAAGAGGGAATTGTCGTTTATGATTCGAAGAAAATGCAAAATTCGAATTTATTTATCACATTTTTATTTCAATCAATCTGACATCATTTAAGAAAAAGAGTATAAAAAAAATTATCTAGTAAAGATTCGATCGTTCTATGGCGAGAAAAGTTGTCGTTTGGTTTCAGCTAGAAAAAGAAAAAAAGAAGATGAATTTCGATTTCCGAGATTAGTTTTGTTTGAATTACTATTCAAATGGCTGTAATCACTGGGTAGATTTTCGTCATTGAGACTGACGTCATTCATGTGAAATGGATCACGACTGTGTCGATGTCGAGGAGCTGCTAAACGTGGAATGTCTTCAGGTTTCGATGCTGGAGGATCACTGGTAAAATACGATGATTCCAAAGCCTGTCGAAAAGCAAAAAGAAAAACAATTCGAAATCGATCTTGAAATTCGAACAAACTTGTTTAGCTGTTGCTCGATATTTTGGATTCATTTGAAGTAAACTTTTGAGAAGAATTAATTCTTGTTCATCAGCTTTAGGAAATTTCTTTTCGAATGTTTCATTCTGATTGAGTAAAGTTTCATCAGTAAATTGAAGAAAATGTTTGAATGTCTTCGCTTCAGGCCACGTTTGATCATTCGGCGTGCCCAAAAGTCGATAGATCATTAAAATCTGTTCGATTTCACTTTTACTCGGAAAGACAATATGTCGATTGATTAATTCGCCAATAACAACACCCAATGACCACATATCAGTCGCTGTTCCATACTGACGATCCCCGAGTAGAAACTCCGGCGAACGATACCATGCAGGTGGTAAACGATGAAGTTGTCGGCAAGTATCTTCGACATAAATCGATATGCCAAAATCAGCAATTTTGATGATACCGTGATTATCAATCATAATATTTCCTGGTTTAATATCCTTTTTGCAAAATTCCAATTCGAAATCAAACAAAAGACAATCAAAAATCTACTTGATGCATTATGCCCGATGCGTGAATGTAGTCAAGACCTGAGAGCATCATGTAAATCATGGATTTAATATGACTGTGATTGTATCGATTGTCTGTACAATGAATCAATCGACCGAGATCGGCGAGCATTAATTCAAAGACAAGAACTGCAACTTTTGAATCCGGTGTATAGAATGAATCGAGTAACTACATGCACAAAGAAAGATTTTTCTCTCGAATTGTAATTCTACAAACAAATCATACTTTGATCACATTAGGATGATCTAATTTTCTCAACATTTGCATTTCGTTTTCAGCTGCTGGCTCAGCCCAGTCAGTATATTCTCCATGACGGCCGACTTTGATCTACAAACAATTCAATCATTCTCTTTCACGTCTTCGAAATTTATATATATATGTATACTTTTTTTATAGCAACACTATTACCGGTTGGAAGATGCCGAGCTTTATAGATTCCAACTAACTAGAACAACATAAAAGTGATTTTTCGAAAACACGAAGACATTCGTTCGTACTGAATCTTCGAGAATAACTTCTTCGACGACGTAGTTTTCTGATGTAGTCATATCCATTTTGAATAATGAATGAACGAATAAATGATGATGAAACCAAAGACAGACAGGCGAGAGAGACAAACCAACCAAATAAGCGAACAATTTACTTATTTATTTCGATTAAACAGCGACATCTTTCTGTCAGTATTTCTATTCTTCTTCTCATTCTTTATTTCTTTTGTTTTTCGACCAATTGCTTTCGAATACAACTAAGTCAGTCAAATAGACCGAGAGAAATGATTGATTGATAGGTAGATAGTGAACGACCATCGGTCAAATTGTTTTTTTTCTCTTCCTTTTCTATTGAGATATTCTTTCTTCGTTTCACAAAACGAACATATATCAGCGTGTACTTTTATTTGTTCTTGTAAATTTAGTTATTCTCAATAATGCAGATATGAATACAAATAATATAAATACTCCATTATCAAACCGAGTATGTGAAATATTTCGTCATTTGTGTAATGTGCCCTTTTTTTATACTGTTTTTGCCTCTCCGTTAGTCCGATGGAAATGATCCTGGATCGATGTATCCATCAGCATCATCGTCAACAACAACAACACTAGCCAATCCTTACATGTCAAATCGAACATTTCTTCCATCGACGCCGGCTTCGATCAATTCCGAACTCGATTCATCATCAACGAACGTTTCAGCCATTCAACCCAACGATCCACGACGGAATGTCATTCAACAATTAGCACTGCTTCTTCACGCACACAAATGTCTTCAACGCGAACGACAAAATCAAAATTGCAACGGCGATAATCACAGTCTACCATCGACGACAATGTCATTGAATCCGTGCACATTGCCGCATTGTGCAACAATGCGAACCGTTCTGCAACATATGACCAAATGTACCGACTTGAAAACCTGTACATTCAATCATTGCGTTCAATCACGACATATTATTCTTCATTGGAAGAATTGTACGACGCCGAATTGTTCGATATGTGGCTCGCTGAAGAAACCATCGGCTCTACGACCGCAGAATTCGATACCCAAAGATTGGCAGCAGCAACTTCAGCCCGAACAACGAAATCATTTGGTGAAAAAGATCGTCGCAGCTCTGCTGAATACTGTTCAACAGGATGGTCGAGCTTTGCCACCGGATCGACTGTCGGCGGTGACGTCCTACGCTCAACAAACTGAAGCCGAGACGTTTAACACTGCGACCAGTCACGAGGAATATTTTCATCGACTCGCTGAACGAATATTTAAAATCCAAAAAGATTACGAAGAAAAACAAATGCTGAAAAAACAACAAATTCTAACGACGAATTTAACTTCGATCGATAAGTCAGCCGGCGAACAAGGTCCACCGAATCGAATTGCGCCGACATCCGATTGTCTCACCACAGCACAACCAGCAGCAGTACAGATCAAAACGGAAAATTCATCGATGTCTTTCGACACACATCGAATATCGACCGACAGTCTCAATCGAATGAATCTTCTCAGTAACAATCCATCGACAGATATCAACGGAAATCAAATAAAAAACGAACAAATTTCACCACAAACAACACCGATTGTTGTTAAAAAAGAAGAACCAATGACAACGAATGAAACAACAACAACAGCAACAACTGTGGAAACAGTTAAAACTGAAAAAATCGAAGTCGATCCCAATCGTCCACCGCCGATTGAATCCACGAGTAAAAAATTGCAGAAAATGCCGGCGGTTTTTCCTCCTGAAGATATTCAAGAGAAAATGACGCCGATTCTACGGCAAATGTACGATCACGAAGAAGGCATGTGGTTCCGTGAGCCAGTCACTGAAGCGATCGCTCCTGGATACTTCAGTATTATCAAATATCCAATGGATTTCTCGACGATCTTCAAAAAAATCGAAGAAAATCAATATCAAACACCGTTTCAAGTCTGCGAAGACGTTTGGTTAGTGTTCAACAACACATGGACATTTAATAAAAAAACTCAAAAAGTTTACAAAGCTGGTTTGAAAATCTCGGAAATGTTCATGGAACTAGTCGATCCAGTGATGAAAGACTACGGTTACTGTTGTGGCCGACAGTATGTTTTCCTTCCATCGGGCATGTTCTGCTACGGTGTCAACGGCATTTGCTGTACAATTGCTCGTGATGGCGATTATTATTTCTACAACAACCCTGATTCATCGAGAAACAATCTCTCGGGTGATAAGTACACATTTTGCAAGAAATGTTTCGAATCAGTGAAGTCCGAGTATATTCTCGTTGGTGATGATCCAGCGCAGACGTTAGTCGCATTGCCGAAAGTCGAATTTCAACCGGCGAAGAACGATCATCAAGAACAAGAGGCCATGGTCGATTGTATCGTTTGTTCGAGACGATTTCACAATATTTGCGTTCTCTATCACGAACATATTTGGCCCGAAGGTTACGTTTGTCGAACCTGCGTCGATCAATACAACATTAAACGCAAAGAAAATCGTTATTTAGCTCATAAATTAACCATGACTGATCTTGCCAATGCGTTGGAAAAACGTGTCAGTGAATTTTTGAAACGAGAATGTGAACCTGATACCGGCCGTGTGACGATACGAGTTCTAGCTGCAAGTGATCGAGTTTGTGAAGTGAAACCACGATTGAAGAAACACTATGGCTCACAAATACCCGACGGGTATCCCTATCGAACGAAAGCGATCTTTGCTTTTCAAGAAATCGATGGCGTTGACGTGATTCTCTTCGGTATGCACGTGCAAGAATACGATAGTCGATGTCCGGCACCGAATACCCGACGTGTGTATGTGTCCTATCTCGATTCTGTTCATTACTTTCGACCGAAACAAAAACGAACAGCACTCTACTTCGAAATTCTCATTGGTTATCTCGAATATGTCAAACAGCTCGGCTTTATCTACGCACATATTTGGGCGTGTCCACCGAGTGAAGGCGATGATTACATATTTCATTGTCATCCGCCTGAACAACGCGTGCCCAAACCGAAACGTTTGCAAGAATGGTACAAAACAATGTTGGATCTCGCTGTTCAACAACGTGTGGTCGTCGATTACAAGGATGTGATGAAAGATTGTACCGACAGTGGAATTAGCAAGGCAACGGATATTCCGTATTTTGAAGGCGATTTTTGGTCGAGTACGATTGAAGATTTGTTGAAAGAATTGGATACGGAAGAAGAAGATCGAAGAAAATATGAAGAATTAGAAGCGGTGAAAGCGTCGGACGATGGAGTTTTTGATGATTCGATTGAGCCTGATGAACCGACGGAGATATCTGATAAACGGAAGTCAGGCGGTGGTACAACGCATAAGAAGAAGAATTTCAAGAAAACAGCTGGACAACGTCGTGTAGCACGAAAAAATATGTCGAATGGTTCGGATTTAATCACCAAACTCTATGCATTGATGGAAAAACATAAGGAATCATTCTTTGTCGTTCGTCTACGTAATCCAATGTCGAATCCAGCAACATTAACTGATACAGATCCGTTGATTCAATGTGATTTAATGGAATCTCGTGATACATTTCTCAATTTTGCTCGTGAAAAACATTGCGAATTTTCGTCGTTACGTCGTGCGAAATATTCAAGTATGACATCATTAATCGAATTACATTCGTCAACAGCCGATAAAGCTTCGTACACGTGTAATTCCTGTCGACAATTATGTGATATTCGTTATCATTGTACTGTTTGTGATGATTATGATCTCTGTAGTAAATGTTATGCAACAGTTAAACATGAACATCGAATGGAACGAACCGATGATTCCAGTGAAACGACGGCCAATGCCGACGCACCGATGAGTCTTCAACAACAGAAACAATTGGCCATGCAGAAGATGCTCGACGCCATACGACACGCAGTTCAATGTCGAAATGCCAATTGTATATTTAAGAATTGTGCGCCCATGCAACGGCTACTTCAACATGCGAAAGAATGTTCGAAACCATCGAGAAATCAATGTACGATTTGTCAACGATTTATTCCGACGATTTGGACGCATGCGAAAACCTGTCCCGATCATAATTGTTTGATACCATTCTGTGCAACATTTAAATCGAAACTTCAACGACAACGAGCAGCCACCTTCCAGTCCGATCGACGACGTATGAAAGCCATGCATCGAGCGAAAATGGGACCCGGTCCATCGCCACTTAATCAACAGAATTCAGAACCAACGACAGTACCAGCACAAGTGCAATACCATCCATCGATGGAATCAGCTTCGCCGAGTTCATCGGGTAAAATGATACCGGTTGGGGGCAAAGGTGGTAAATTGACATCGATGAGTGGACTTGTTCGTTCGAGTTTATCATCTCAACCATCGGCAATGCAACATCCAGCATATTACAATGGTGGAAAAGGTAATCCAGCTGCTGGAGGATATCCTATGATGATGTCACAACAACAACAACAGCAACAATCACAACCACAACCGCCACAACAACAACCATCTCAACAATGGATAGTCCAACAACAACAGCAACAGCAGCAACAACAACAACGATATGCAGCTCAAGTTGCTGCTAGTGGTGGAAAACCAATGGCCTACGGTCAACAAAGAATGCCGTATGGAGGCGATCCATATATGATGCGACAACCATCTCCACAAGTGCCATCATCACCATATCCATACGGAAATTCCGCACCACCAGGTTATTCACATTCGCAATCGATTGATCCCAATGCATTAGCAGCTGCACGAGCTGGTAAACCTATGCTCCCACCACCACAACAGCAACCACAACAACAACAACAACAAGTACCTAATCGTTATCCTGTGAATTCCTATTATCCTCATCCGTCACAAATGTCCTATCCACAAGCATCATCATCATCGTCAGTAGGTGGTGGAATGCCACATCGATCACTTCCACCAGGTGCGACACCGCCTGGCTATTCGATGCCATCGACACCCGTGCCGTCAAACGGTACCAGTGCAAAACCAATTCTTCTCGATTCAATCGAATCTAAACCCGACGAAATGCTCGACGATCCATCGAAACAACAACAAATGTACCATTCGCTTTTACAATCTCGTTCACGTCCACAAACGCCCTCTTACTATCCGAATATGTCTCCGGCTAATTCTCCTTATTATGCGTCGCAACGTCCAATGACACCGACGCCAGATTATAACATGGCAGCAGTACGTGGCATGCGACCACCGACGCCCGCGTACGGTTCAATGCCAGTTCAACAACGAATTCGAGGTCCACATCCTTCGCAAATGATGTCTTCGGCTAGTGATCCATCGTCAATGATGATGAATAACAATCCAATGGGACTTCAATCAACGCCACCACCGCCGTCAATGAATCCTCGTTAACAAAAACGATAGAAACTCTTAATAAATAAATAAATCTTATTTTCTTCTTTATTTCTATTTATTATTATTATCTTCATCTATTTGTTCAACGTTTTTTTGTTTCTCTTTCCGCCGACTGATTTTATTCTTCTCTTAAGTTATCGGCAATCAAATCTTATCTCATAATATTTAAAAAAATAACACATCTCATTCGTTTCCTTCTTCTTTCTTTCTTTTTTCTACGAATCTATGTATAAATGTTTGTTTTTCGCTTGAATATGAAAAGAAAATTTGTGCATCGTTCAGCTATAGTAGTTTTCTTTTTCTTTTTTTTTATACAATATTCTTGTATATTCATATCGGTTTGCTGTGGAACAAAACAAAAGCCAAAGAATTCGTGGTTTCTTTTCTCTGTCATATTTTTCTTAGAACAAAAAAACACATTTCTCTTGTTGTTGTATTGTAATCAAATCGAATTTGTTGCGTCTTTTTCTCTTCTTGATTTCCACAAGGAGAATGAATCAGTTTATATGTCTGTATCTCATTCATTTTTTTTGGCTCTTTAATGTGTCTGTCTTTCTTTCAGGCAATAGCATAACTTCATTTTGAAGAAAAAAATCAATCCGAGCGCGTACTGAGACCGTCAACAAATGATTTCTTTTTTTTCTCTCTCTCTCTTTTTCTACTTGTACTTATAATAAATTGAAATGAGTAAACGAAATACAATCTCGAATATATTTATTTTGATGGATGTGAATATTTTCTCAGATGATCAGGATTACGATCATGACAGGCAAGACCGAATTTGCATGGAATTTTCGAGTCACCTGCTTTTAGAATTGAAGGATGTGAATATTTTCTTAGATGATCAGGATTGTTATCATGACAGGCAGGACCAAATCTGCATGGAATCTTCAATTCATCTACTTCTGTGCGTGATTTTGGAGCTGATGGATGTGAAAATGTTGCGCGATGATCTTCACTGTTATCGTAGCATCCAGCTCCGAATTTACACACACTTTTCGTACTGTTTGTATTCTTAATACGCGGAGGTAAATGTGAATATTCAGCATTGTGTTTGTTCGAATCTTCTGTATGTTGAAAACGACACTCTGGTCCATATGGACAAGGTTTTTTAGGTGAATCGTTATCACCAAAAACTAGCTTCATCAGTTTATCGACGACACCAGCTCCTCTTGGCGTTGAATCTTCAGCAGATGGATGATCATCACTTTTGACAGAATGTTTACTAGATGCAAAGGCAGATGATTCATCGACTTTAGGTTTTTCATCAGCTTGACATAAAGTAGCTTTAAATTCGTCATCAAAACTTGGATGAAGATCTACTTCCTTTTGAAAGCAAATCTTTAAATTTCGAATGCTTACACTATCATTGCCCGAACTTAAATGAATATAATCTAATTTATTTAATTCACATTCAGTTTGTTTGAAAGTATACGACATGCGTTCGTGATTATAAATTCCATTCGGACCAGCATGATACAAAACGACTTTACCATTCGAACGATGAATCTCCAAACAATATGTATAAAAATCATTCGTATGACATGCAGCATAGAAATTATTTGATTTAACTTTGTATGATTTATGATGCATGATTTTCGTATGTTCATATGGATGACCTGATGCAATATAAGAAATTTGTCTATATTCATGATTATTATTCAATGATGATACTGGAGCAAGATAACAGATTAGCGAACGAAGACCAGAAGTTTTGTCATTAAAATCAATTGGACTGTCTGTCAATGTTAACATCATTTCACCGAATGATGCTTTCCAATAGATATAAACGGTATCAGTTTTCGTAGTATGAGAATGTTGTAAACGATATTGTGCGTATGCTTGTTGAATGGTCAATGGTAATGCATAGTGATCATCGAATAGCATTGCAGGCAAAGTTATAATGAAACCTTCGGCTATCTTCGATGATGGTGATCTTATATTTTGTCTGTATTGCTCTCGTATTCTTTTCATGGCAAAATTTTGAAATTCAGCTCGTGATGCTATTGCTGGTACTGGTCCAGTTACACTTCTATCCTGATTAGCTATACCATCATGTGGCACGACAGTAACGCGTCCAGCAAGAACTTCGGTCATTGCTTTGCGTGTTATTGCTGCGAGATTATCATGTAAATTCTTCGGTATATAAACATGATCAATACAATCCAAAGGAATCAATTGAGGTAAATGCGCTTCAATATTACGATGCGAATCCATTCTAGCTAATTCATTGAGGATATCTTCTATTTTGGTATCTAAAATTTTTGAACTTTTATGAGTAGCTGTAATTAACATTAATTCTAAAGCTGCTACATATTCATAACCTTGAACAGCGGCATGTAGTTTCGTTTCATGAAAATGTTTGACTCGTTGATCTTCTGCACCAGGATCAGCACCTAACCATGGTCGACATCGATAACTAGATGCACTAGGAAATGATGTTGCAGCTTGCATTGTAAAATTTGCATCTGGATGATGTAGAATTTCTCGTTTAAAAACAATAATAACGTCACCGTAGTAATGACCATAATGTGGACCGAGAATACTAAATACAAGTCGATCAGTTTTTAAAAGTGTGTCTTTATCGTAGCCAATTCCACTTGGATTCTTTTGAAGTTTAATCGATGCTTCAGCTACTTCGGTTGATTTCGTACGTAGTGCAGTGAGCTCTTCAGATGTGATCATCATCGAAATTTTTGTTTCTTTTTTGATTACATAGTCTTTATGTTCATCATTCGTATAGGATGTATCCGCTAAGAGTCCATGTTTCTGAAATTCAAGATCAACTAATGCTGTAACAAACTGTTTGATATCTTCTTTTGTATCTTTACGATTCAACGCTTTGATATGTTGTAATTGACTATGCTGTAGAATTGAATCGACAACAAACTTTCGTTTAGTTAAATTATGCATAAATTCACGGCTCATCACATGTCCATGAAGAAGTATCGATTCGAATATTTCCGGACTACAACGATGAACAGGTTGTACTTGACGAAACCATTTGAGAATTTCGTTGGGTATATCTTTTAATGAAATCGATGGGCAACTATTTGTTTTCATAAATGCTTTGATTTTATCGGTGTTCTTCTTTTGATTTTCGACAAAATCTATTTTATCATTCGAACCATAATATTTCACTACACCAGTTAAGTCGAATGTTGGATGTTGATAGAAACGTACATGTTCAATGTTTTGACGATCACGACATTTCAAACTATCTCGACATGGTATACGAATATCAGGGATATCTGTATGTGTAAATGAATTTAAATGTTCTTCATCGGTAAGTCGAGTACATTTTTTATCATTTGAACACATATATCGACCAATATGAATCGATTTTGACCAATGCAATGAAGTTTTATCTCGACATGTACGACCATATCGACAGACATGAGCAAATTCAAGGCCATGCTGCTGAAGTTCTGTGGGCAGTCTTCGAATATTTCTCGTTTGTGTTATTTCAAAATACGCTGAACAATCGAACGGCGTTCGTAAACATGGCGTTGCAAATGGATGTTGCTGTTCATTGACATGTTTTTGATTATAAAAACCCGCACAATTATATCCATGTTGACATCGTGGTAGACAATGACGAAACTGTTTGCAATGTGCATTGTTATTATCTTTGATATATTCCAAACAGCTCTGCGCTCGAGTACATAAAGGTAAATGTCGAAATTGTTTTAAATGTTCATCGTCTTGTCTTTGACATTTACCACCATCGGTACAATATTCTGGATGAATGTACTCCGAACGATGTTTTTCATCATCGATATGCTCACATTCACCACCGTTTCGACATGCAATACGATGAATAAATGATGTTGCATGTACGACATCGTTTGCATATTTACATTTTCGATTTTGAGCAATATCAATGCAAATCGGTGGGTGCGAATATTGATTCGCATGAGTTTGATCGTTCATTTGAGTACATTTAGCTCCGTATTGACATGGCGGATTAGAGAAAATGCAAACATCACAAATAGTTGAACTATCCGTTGAAAATCGATATGAACCGAACATGACATTAGCTATGGGACTGATCGGTCGAGATGTAACAGTCATTCCATTTAATATATCGAAAAATGGTTGAAAATTACCATCAGGATTTAATTGTCGTCCAGCATTATGATCATCGACAATAGCAAAGACGATATCTTTGAAAAAACCGACATATTGTACAATAACTGATTGAAATAGACTAACAATATGTGACGGAGGATTTTTATATGCACCACAGCCGAATGCTGATAGGATAAGACAATCGTGTTTATGCTGATGAGCAATAGCAAATATATTTTCAATTTTTTTTCGTGTATCAGCTGCAAGTTTGGGTACGAGCATATTGTTTTTCAATTCTGGATTATAATAAGCAGCCATAGCAATTGCACAAACATCTTCAATTGGTTCTTCCATATACTCATAGCCACTTGTTTCTTCACGTCGAAAAACGGTTATACCTGATGTATAAATTGCACCGTAATCTTTCATTGGATACATGGAATTTTTCTGTGTTGAAAAAGATTTGAGTTCACCCGTCGATGAACAATATGAACGTTCTTGTTGTTGTTCAAAAAAACGATCGAGTTCACTGTCAAGACTTCGACAGTAATCCGAACGACGAAAGAGTGTTTCTTCTTGTGCGCCATCGCCTTTTCGATATCCACCACCGGGACTCGATGCACTGGCCATATTGAGAACAACAGGTTTTCGGCCATGTTTCAGCATGTTTTCATATTCAACAAGACAATCTCGATTAACTACGCGAACAGTTGTTTTCTCGTAGGATGGCTGAATTGATTTGATTTGTGGTGATTTTTCTAAAATCGATTCATGATCGTAGACAATTGTTTGAAGTTGACGTTTTAGATTTAAATTGATTTCACGTTTATTGAGAGTGTACGTTCGTTTTCGAATGGTATTCAGTGTATCGAGCATAACTAAAACTCGAAGTTGATGACGTTGTCGATCCGGCGTTGGACTCTTAGGATCGTGCACAATTTTTCGACTATCATCTCGTTTTTGTGTTGACACTTGACTAAAATGTTGAAGCCACGCTTGTGAATCCCATTTATATTTAAATATCGGATGTTTTGGATTGATAATGTATTGCATAATATCAGGCTCGTTTTTAGCTATGATTTTAAATGGCGAATTCGAATGAGTTGACTCGTCAGTTTCATCGAAAGATGTTGATTTAACAGGAAGATCAATGTGTACAACAATTTCTCGATCGATTCGAAGTGCACCTTGATGAAGACATTGCTGAAAAATATCTCTATCGGATAATTCGACTATGAGTGATTCATCAATCAACTTATGATTGACTACTGTATCATTGAATTTCGGATTACTAATGATTTTTGGAATAGAAAATCCTTGTGGAATCGGATGAAGTTCTAGCCGATAGGCTAATTGTTTTTTTCTTGATAGGATATGTTGATCAACACGAATAAAACTTGTTGAATTCCATTGTCGAGCAGTATCAGTAGCAATTATACATGCAACAGCTGCTCGTTTATTGATTTCAATACGTAGAGAACTCGATGGAATATCAGATTTATCAATTGATCTCGAAATTTCCTTTCGTATTTGATCGTGTGTGATTGATTCAGGTAAATCTTCGAAAAAACTACAATCAGCATAGTAATAACATTGACCGAGAATTTTCTTTATTTTCATATCACCATTGTCAGAATTGGCAAGTAATTTATCCAAGGATGTCGAAATAATACGAAAGACATTCGGAAAATGTGCATCAACTATTTCACAAGAAAGTGGCTGATCATCATCGTGCAAATCGTACCAACGACGGGCTACTTCTTTTGTTGTTGGTAGATCAAGATCTTTCATTTCTTTTGTTATATTAAGTACAACATACGAAACAAGTTCGATCGAATCTGAAAATGTTATATCACATTGTTTCTGTTTGGGATCTAATGAAAGTCTGCCAATGCTAAATAAACGTTTTCGGACTTGAGAATCTTTTGTTTCAATAACACCAATGCCTAATTTCGAATAACATTTGATGTTATTAATTTTTATGTCAAATGCATCGTCTAATCGTCGACGAATAGTTTGTTCCAATTGATAATTATCTCGTATAGTTGATGGTAAATCCAATATGTATATCAATTCCATGTTACCCGTTGCCTTCGGTGGTGCTTCGTCCGAATTATCATTACGAATTTGTTGTCTTGGATTGTTTTGTGTGTTATTTTGATATTGATTTTCATCATCATCGTCGTCTGTTGTTGATTCAGAATCTGATGAACTGTCTGTTTCATGTTTGGATGAAACATTACCGTATCTTAATCGTCCGCATCCATTACATCGATCTTTCGATATTGGATTGTCTTCTGAACATTCCGAGCACTCCCATATTTCTACTCTTGACGATCTCGGTGGTGAATCTTCTGGATATTGAACAATCGTTTTCTAAAAATTCTCGTACAGAAATTTATATACGTATTTCATAGAATCAATTACTTTTTTTTGAAGTACTGGAATGGGATTTTGATGTTGTTTAGCATAGCATTCCTCATGAAATTCATAACCAGATTTATTCTTTAATGATTCATGATAATGTCGAATTGGCTCGTTACATTTAGCACATCTACTCATTTTGTTTTAGTTTAACAAATAGAAATTTGAAAGTAACCTTTGCTTTTATACGAAACTTTGTTGTTGATTTCTTATCAACAAAGATAAAATTTTATAGTCGTACGCTTTTTTTTACCCAGTGTGGGTTTTCTTCCGAACCTTTGCAGATCAATTTTATTTTAATATTTCGAAAATTATTTATCATTGCTGAGGTTAATGGAGAAGAGAAAATAACTAATGAGATAAAGAGAACAATTATTGAAAGATTATGATAGAATAACAAAACACCATATGTTCGTAGACTTAGAGGAATTGAAGAATAAATAGAAAGTTTTTCTTTATCGAAAACCATTGGGATTATTTGATTGCCAACGCCATAAATCTCGGCACATATCATCGAGATTTCGTTCAGCTTTCCAGTCGAGTTCTTTTGTAGCTAAAGCAGGATCTGCATAGACGGACGCAAGATCACCAGCACGTCGTGGACAATTCTGATAAGGAATTGTTTTTCCTGATGCTTTTTCGAGACCCTTGATCATATCGTAGACCGAATAACCTTTTCCTGTGCCAAGATTATAAATTTTCAAACCACAATTTTCTCTAAATTGTTTCATAGCTGCAATATGACCAGTTGCTAAATCAACAACATGAATATAATCTCGTACGCCTGTTCCATCAGGTGTATCGTAATCCGTGCCAGTGACATTGACATGCGGTAATCTTCCAACTGCAACTTGTGCAACATACGGCATGAGATTATTCGGTCGTCCGACGGGATCTTCACCGATTAAACCTGATTCATGTGCACCAACAGGATTAAAATAACGCAAGAGAATGATATTCCAATCCTAACATTTTCAAAAAAAAAAATTTCTCATTCAATAGGCAACATCGAACAAAACGAACTTTATGAGCAACGGCTGTGTCTTTGAGAATATGTTCACAGATATATTTACTCTTTCCATATGGATTCGTGATTGCATCACCTTCACATGGATGTTTTTCATCTAATGGGAGATATTGTGGCTTGCCGTAGACGGTAGCTGATGATGAAAAAATGAAATTTTTAACATTGAACTCTTCCATACAAGTGAGAAGATTGATTAGTGCACCAACATTATTTTTATAGTATAAAACTGGTTTTTCAACCGATTCACCAACGGATTTCAAAGCTGCAAAATTAATAATTGCATAGATCGAATGTTTCTTGAAAACATTTCGTAAAGCTTCTAAATCAAGACAATCGACTTGATAGTTTGTGATTGTTGTGCCAGTGATTTTTTCAACACGTTTTAAACAATCTAAACCGTAAATTTCAATTCAATTCAATTCAATTCCTCGTCTTCTTTTACCAATCGATGAATTCGATAAATTATCCACAACAATCGGCACATAGCCAGCTTTGACTAATTCAATCACACAATGACTACCGATGAAACCGACTCCACCAGGTACCAACACTTCCGTTGTCATGTTTTAGCTTATCTAAAAGATTTTGCAAAAAAAAAGAACACAGTGCATGTCATTTGATTTGATTTGATTAAAAGTAAACGTAATAGTAAAGGAATGCAGTGAAATTATGAAAGCAAAACCAAGGAAAAAAGAAGCTTCAATGATCAAGTTACACAGATAAGCAAACAGAAGAAGAAGAAGAAGAAAATCAAGTTGCATTTATTCACGTTTACAAATTAGCCTAACACGATGATGATAAAATATCACTTTCTCTCTCTCTCTCTGATTTCATCGACAAAACAAAAATTCTTGGAATGTATGGACAAAATGAACGAAAGATTATAACGTAAAGCAACATCGAGACTATAAATAAGAATGAAAAGAAAAATTAAGTTGTAGAATTTGGAACGATAATTGCTGGATCACGTCGTGATTGGTTCAGAGTTTGAAAATTTACATTGAAAACAATCAAACAACCAGTCGAAAGACCAGCCATGATATATCTATGCGAAGAAAAAAAAGCGAAATATTCAATGCAAATGCATATTTTAAATAAGTCATATTACTTTTGATCATGACTAATTGCTAATGAACGAATACTAGCATCACATTGTGGATAAACATAAACTGGTTGAAGATCGTGAGTTCGAAGAATTTGTACGAAACCACGATCGCCACCGATGATTGTATATTGACTATCGTTATTCATGACCAAACTCTATCGAAATAATCGTGATCAAAATAATTAATCTACTATTGATTTTTTCGTTTTCAAAAATCTTTACTTGAATAGTTTCTTCTTCGAAAATAGCTTGTCGTAGTAATTTACCATTCAATGTATATAAACATAATTTTGATCGTTCATAACAAGTGATCACATCTCCATCATTTGATGATGATAAAAGTCGAGGCGTAGCCATATCGGACGGATTTTCAAAAGCACGAAGTATCTCGCCAGTTAACGTATGTTGAACGACATAACCATGATTACTACCACTAAGAACAAGTCCGAGTTCAGCTGATATCCATAGACAACTGATTTCAGATCGATGACCTGTTAGAATCGCTGCTGGCGATGGATTGATATCTTGATTTGGACTATCTTTATCTACAATAGCGCCTTTCGTTCCATTCCAAATCCAAATGCAAACAGATGAGTCACGTGAACCCGTGGCAATGAAACAATTTCCTGATGCTGTTGCTTCGGATCGACATACACAAGTGACAATATCAAAATGTCCATAGAGTACTTGAGTTGTTTTAGCCATATCGGTATTTTGCACACGAAAACTTTTATCCCAATAGCCCGTCGAAATAATAAATCGATTGTCAATTGTAACAACAAAACTTTGATAACGTTGTTGAATACGTTCGTCGAAATTTTCGCCTAAATGTCGACGATGTAAACCCGTATTTAATACTAAGAGTGAGTCCATGCTCAATGGTAATTGTGATTGTTGATTTGTAGTTATTGTTTGATTGGATTCAGAGAAATGAGGTGGTTGAGGTGTAGCATTGGGATTGTATTTATTAACTGAAAAATCATGTTTATTACTGATCGTTAGAACAGCTGATGCAGAAAGAACAGGATTTGTATTGGCTGATACGTGAATAATCGGAGCATTTGACGAGAATTTCATTATCATCGATACATCTTCAGGTGTAACATTGAAAGCTGTTGGTGTTGTTGGTACAAGTGAACTTCTTGGCGGATGTGGTTCGGTAAGAAGTTGTGCTGGGACTTGTCCAAGATTAATCATTTGTTTTTCGAGTAGTTTTCGATCATTTGGATTTGTTATTGCATCGAAATTAATCATGCCTTCATATGTTAAATAATAGAAAACATTGACAGCTCGAACAGCTTCTGGTCCTCGTTGTTTGTAACCAAAGATTAAATCGATCCATTGATGTAAATGTGCCGAAACAAATTCCGATTCCAATGCAGCTCGATTAAGTCGAATGAAATCCTCAGGTGTTTGTGCCCATTTCGGTAGAATGACATCATCGATTTCACTCTGTCCAAATGTGTATTCATTGATATTTGTTAACATTTCTGGAAGAGAAAACAATTCCGGAATTAATTCCTTGACATCGGACGAATCACGTTGACAATTTTGCCAAGCAAGACCAATCGAATCGAACGTTCGATTTGATACTTCAAGTTTTTCATCAAGAAAATGACAATAATACGTTGTGAAAGGTTCGAGTCGAACGAGCCAATTCAAAGTAAATGCAGCCGTTGAATAGTGTGTGTTGTAGTGAAACGATGGAGTTGTCGTGTCCGAATCGGAACTGTTGTATCGTTCGACGAAAAATGATTTTCTCGTTGGATTCAACGCGCCAATTGGCTTCGAAAGATCACGATACGTCGCCGGAGCATTCAAATCGAGTTTTTCACTTTCATAATCCGCAATAATCCACGGAAAAATTGGATATTGATTTAAATCTTGATAAGTACGACCGGCGATCGTATTTAAATACATCAAATATTCGAAATTGGAGATTTCTCGTCGTTGCCATCGTTGTGTCATATTCGCCGACCGAAATAATTGTTTCGGCGATGCCAATGACGTTCGTCGTTGTTGTGGTAGACCGTATCGACCACCGACACCCACTTTTGGCAAAGCATTAACAATTTTTTTCATTATACTTCGATCAGCAAATGCAAACATAATACTCGTTCGATTGGACACAAATACTTCCAAAGCTCGATCCTGCAGAAAGTAACGTCGAGAAAATATCGCTCGAATATCACTGAAACGCCATTTGCCGTGTAGATTGTCGATGTAGGGCGCGATCTTCGGGTCGATGATTTCATTTTCACTGGCATCGAAAATCAACGCATCGTGTGTGATTGCTAAAGTGCCTTGAATCGAACGAATGCCGCTGATTAATGAGCAATCAGTCGAATAACGAATTGGTCCGGTAAGTTCTTGTTCGAGATCTTTTTCGTCGACTTGCGAAAGATCTTCATTTTCATCCGGAAGAAACGAATTTGTTTTCTGTTGTTTGAATTGTTTATAATCGAACTGAATTTCATCGTTCGTCTCTTGAAATGTCAGATTTTCAAGTTCATCATCATGTGAATTTCCATGATAATCCGCAATTAAACGTCGTCGTCGACGTAAATCATCTTCCCAAACATCTAACTTCCAAAACGGACACGAACTATTCAAATAATCACTTTCATCATTAATCATTTGCCCCAAAAATTTCTCTTGCAAACGTTCAGCAAGATGCTCGTAACGTTGATGAGACGATGTAATAAAATGATCAGATAGTTCTTCTTCTTGTTTACGTTCATTGGTGGTTTGCAAACAGAGTTGTTCGAATTCTTCACTTTTACGAATGTCATCAGCTCGCATACGATTAAGAATAAAATCAGCTTCGTTTGCAACTTTAACGACATGATCTTTGCTCGCATGAGAAAGCAAACGACCTTCGTTGACGAGTTCGATAAATGCGAGACCAGCATGTTTTTGAAGTGAATTTTGCCATTCTTGTGAGCAAAGAAGCATGACTAGCTCGACAACGGATGCCGTTTGTTTCAAAGCATGAAGACCATTGGGTAATAATTCTTGACCATGTGAACCGACTAATGTCTTGGTTAGAATATGAGCAAATTCAGTGAATATATCACGTAAAAATGGAGCAATATTAGTTAATGTACGTTCGAGTTTTTCAGTGATATTGACAGTTGATGATTCAGTTGAATTAAATGTTGTTTTTGGATAATCGGGAAGTTTGGAGTCAGTTAATTGATTTTGATCGACATTCGATGGATCGAGAATTGGAATGCTTGCTACACTTGCTAGAAACAAATAGAATGTTGATTATCGTTTCTTTTCTTTTTTCAAGATTTCAACAAACCGTAGGGAGTATTTGACGCATTTGTACCATTCAAATCAACGGATGCTTGGCCAAGTGATTGTGAATCGGTATTATCCGTTTCATTTCCTGTATCCGAATCGATTTTCTAGACAAATAAAATACAATTCCTTAAATTAAATTTCTCAACTAAATCAAACTTTATTATTCGCAATCGGTGCGACGATTGAACTTAAACCATTCATACTACTCGTATCATTACTATCCATCAAAGCACCTGAAACAACAAACAAACCGTTCATAATTCTCTCTCAAACCTTGTCTCACCATTTCGAAGACTTGTTGTCGTACTTCGAATAGACGGTGTTCGTGACAGATTCGTTTGATTCGTTTCGATGATATCTCGATATCTCGAGACCATCAAAACCGATGTAAAATAAATAATTGACAATGCCAAAAATTGCGATTGTTTCGTATCATCCTATGAGATAAATTAACAATTAGATCGTTGTGTTTGTTTGTTTGTTTTTTGAACATCGACAACAATGACATGCAAAACAATATACACACACACAAAGCAAGAGAAAAGAGAAATAGTGCGAAAAATAGATTTACCACGACAATGACAACGTTTTTGCCAGTTTTACTTCGATCTTGTCTTACCACATCACGATAGAGAATAGCTCGTAAACGTTGAATATCAACATCTTGCAAAACAGATTCGGAATTTTTTATAAAACTCAAGAGAAGATTTTCTAGATTGTCTTCGGCAGAATTCGCTTCCGATGATGTATTGAAGAGATATGTTAGATCCAAGAGTGTTTCAATTGGATCTTTAAAAGGACCTTTAGCTGCAGTTGTGTTTGTTGTTGCAGGTGGAGATGCAGCTGCTTTCGACGTATCAACTCGTTCGAAACGACATTCCATACATTGTCGAACAGCAGTTGACATTGCTAAAATCACAACGACGACATAAAACAACAGATTGTTCTGCAAAAACAAAATGATTTACTCAATCGTAAACATTGCCGAATAATTCCGCCGGTCGGCATGTTTTTTTCTTGTTCGAGTTCAGTAAAATTCGAACTATTCGAAAGAATGAACACATCCATTAAACTCATAACTCGTTTCAAAATTTTCAATGCATTGTACGGCGATAAACCTTCAGTATTTTCAAGAATCTCAATTTCATGCTAAAACAAACAAACAGATGTCTTTTCTTTTTTGTTAAAGAAATGAATTACCGATGCAGAAGTTGCACTTGCAAGTAAAGGTAACAAACCTCCACATGCGTTACATAGTACGTCTGCCATTTGAGAAATAATATGAACAACATTGATAGTAAAAATTTGGTTATCGGAATGACTGACTGAATCCGTGAGTAACTTTGTTTGATCCCTAGGAGAGAGAGAGCAAAGTAAGAAACGTGGAAAGCAAAAAACAAAATCGTACGATTTCCATGCGCGAACATCGGTTTCGATTTCATCGAATACACTATGAAGTAAACGGATATGTAATTGTGAGTATTTAAATTCTGAAATGGTAAATGGTGGCAATTGATTCGCTTTATTGAACACTTGACGATTTGTTCGATTAGTTGGTGATGAAATTGATAGACTATCATTATTATTCGGCGTCTCTGCACCACTAGCAATTGGTGTCTAAAACAAAAAATAGAATCGATTTGTAGTTGAGTATCGAGTAATTACTTCATTCTCATCGTCCATATTCTCCATCATTTTGTTAATCTTTCGATAGTAATCTTCTTTGGTAATTCGACCATGTAGAATCGATAGTGTATCAATCCAAACTCTCCATCCTCCGTATTCGAATTTAATTGCATGATGAAGAAGAATTTTTAATAATTCAAAAACTCGATCAGTCACTTCATTCTGTTGATCATTCGATGGATAGATATAGGCGAGATTTAGTAGATAATCTTGCCAAACAGACATTTGCAAAATAATTCGACGATTTTCTCGACTTGCTGATGAAAGGAGAATCATATCATCGAGAAAACGTAGTTTTATATCGTAGACATGAATGTTTTCAGGTGAATTTCGAAGTAATGTAGCAATTACTTTGATCATAGCTGAATGGGAAACGAAGATTTGCAAATAATTTCAAATTCAACTGCGTCATTTTCTTACCGGGATTTTCAATTTTCCAATCGCCTGTTATTTCTGCGCTACGTTTTTCGACAATAGGTCCGTTGACTTTCTCAACGAGAATCTAAACATTTCATTGACTTCAATCGAAAGTTTCGTTTTGCGTTTATTACTTCGAAAAGAATATTATACGTCGACATAGTAAAACTATTCGGATGAAGTGATAGACGATCAGTAAGCAACGCGAAGAGATTATGCGGTTGCATAGCATCAGTTTTTCGTCTTTAAAATGAAAACAATTTCGATATATAATAAATTGTGAGCAAAAAAACCAAACACATACTTAATGGTACTTCGTTGCAGAAAAAACCCGAGTAATTTCAAAGCTTGTAAACGAGTTGCTTCACTCGTGTTGGATAATAACTTAAAAATCGTTCTAAACAAATAGCAAACTCATTGAAAAAAAGTCTTTTTTTTCTCCTGAAAGGTATTTGTACCTCAATCCTTGCCGACGATCAAATGCTGGTACCATTGTTTTCGGATGTTCGGATATTAAATTCACGGCCATATCCAAAACATCGATAAGATTATCATCCTAAACGAACACCGAGTTCTATGCAACAATTCGAAATAATAATCTTCGTCGTTTACTTCATGAACAGTATGAAGATAATTCAAAATTGCTTGAAGTTCTTCTTCCTGAGTGCCTTCACTGCTAATCACAAGTTGTTTCATGTATAACAACATAAAACGTCTCATTTCGATAATTTGTTCGCGTGTTGGTCGATTATCATCTTGAAAAAAAAGAAAAGCAAAGGCAATTTTTAATAATAGATAGAGAATTTATATCTCATAATTACGTACCAGATGCTTTCGAATGACGACCTGGATCGACAATCCAATAGAAATACTTCAGTGTATGTAATGTTTGAATAATTCCACTGATCGGTTGAATCGAATGATAGATTTCATTGTAAGTAACGAATTCCGTAGCTAAATACGTATACAAACGCATTTGAACCTAGAAAAATCGAAATTATCAAAACGAGGAAAAAATTAAAAAGACGCTCAAAACTAACATCAACTGATGAGGATATCCAAATTGATGGATGGAAAAAGATATGTACGAATAATTGTTTTAATAACAATGCACTATTCTTGCTTTGGACTTTGACGAAATAGTTCGTTAACGATATCAATGAATTGAGTACGTCGATATTAATATGTTCTTTCGATGATTTTTCAAGATAATATCCAATTGTAAGAAAACCTTTCGATGTGATCATTTGATGTTGAATTGTATACGATCGTTCGATTAATTGACAGAGTGTATTCAATAGAATCGAACCGATATTCGTATCAACCGAACCATCCTGTTGTTCGTGATCTAATTGATCAAATAACGGGAAAAATACTTGAATACCACCGATGGAATGTAGAGTCGAATAGATCGAATAGGTTACTATCGATCGAACATTGGGCAACATTTGTGCATGAGCATTATGAACGAAATGTGAAACATTCGATTTTGGTCCAGCTTGGAGAACTAATTGTTCTTCGCAAGCGATTGGATTGTAATTCAATACAATCGAACTCATGAGTTTTCCATCGTACATCGCCTTGCGTTGTGCTTCGGAGAGAATATGAGCACTTTCATATTCGAATTTAAATTGATTTCGATAAGCCGGTCCAAGTTTATATAAACCTTGAACGACTAATGGCTCGAGATATTGACTAAATAAATAGAAAGTTGATAATTGACCCGAAAAGCTCGTCAAATCGTTTTGTTCCGGTGTACAACCGATGTAACACTTATCGAATAGTTCATTATTTTCAAGACTCCAAGGAAAATAAGCTGTTGAAACAAGTTGCCCATTGATATGACATTGAACATTACTTTTACCCCATCGTTGATACTGATGAGCGAATGTAATCATATGCCATTCACGAGATTTGAATTCATGTTGAATACAATGTTGAAAACTTTTCTCTTTCGGTTTTGTATAGGAAATGACGAGGCAATTGCCGACAAAATGTGCCGTATAACCATGACCTTTCGACGTGCAAAACCAGTAGAGATACGGTTTTTCTTTTTCGATTATGCTATTTGCAACGGGATCGATGCGAAACCATGTATTGATAGTAAAACCATTTTGATATGGCCAAGTTTTAATCGGTGGGAGAACAAGACCGGAACCATTTCGGCCGGGAAAATTAAAAAATTCATCAGGCCCGTATCGAGCGGGAAGATTTTTGAAGATATTTAATAATTTAACGGAATGTTTTTTCCAAGTTTGATTTTCGGATTTTAAATAACGTAGAAGAATTTTTAATTCATTAACATTGATAGTTAGCGTTGTTAGGACGGTTAATATATCGACTAAGAGATCAGCAACGACATTATCATCAACGTCACTTAATAAATCGAATACTTTTTCGTAGATTTGAGCATCTACTGCTGCTAGTAGATTTCGTTCACTTTTACGCATAATACCGATTAAAACACTGAGAAATTCAGCTTGTAATGTTGAAGACATATTTTTAAATATTGAATTAAATAATTCAGTGAGTTGGCTCGGTTTTTTAATGATATAATTTTTATCGAGATCAAAATCTCCATTGACAAGCTGAAATTAAGAAAAAAAATGATCATGTAAAATCTCTTTTTTTTTGTTGAAATCATGTTCTACCGTATTTAAAATAGCTGAACTAGCATCTTTATTTGATTGATCGGATATTATTTGTAAAAGATCGTCAGTTGTATTTTGTACTTGATTCTCATCATGTTTTTCGACAACAATTTCAGAATATGAAATAGCCGATGGCGTTTCGCGGCCATTCGGAGTCGAAAGTGGTTGTTCATTTTCTTCTTCTTCGTCATCATTATCATCATCCTCGTCGAGAGATACTTTTTGCATTATTTCTGTTGACTGCTCAGTTTCGTCATTTGATTGATTAGTTTCATTTTTGATTTCGTCGCTCATTGTAAAATTCTGAAACAAAAAGAAGTCAATCAATTGAGTTCGTTTCTTCTATTAACATAAAGGTATATACAAGTTGTTGATTACTCACGACCCTCAAAGGTAAATGACACGTAGATGAGTAAAGACTATTGATTGACTTACCTGGATACACCTATCACGAGTTGAGTATAATCCTCCGCATATATTGCATTGAAAGCTAACGACCTCTGTTGAGAAGCCACCTTTTTTTGGCAATTATGGTTTGTTTGATTTTAGTACTCATATTAAATTGATTGAGTACAAGTCTCAGTAGTCTAATGGTGAAGACACACGACTGAAGATCGTGTCAACCAGGTTCGATTCCTGGCTGAGACAATTTTTTTCGGGTATATATACTTTTTTTTAATGATTATGCAATGTTTGTCATCATTAGCGGTACATTTCATCAGATATTTTAATTATCCACACTCAAATAAATTGCTACACTTTCTCAGATTTGTTCGTAATTTTTCTGTTTAAAGGTCGTAAAAGTAAATTCTTCAAATTGAAATTTGATAAAGATGATTTATTTTTTTCTTTGTTATAAACGTTTAATAACATCATCAAACATACACCTTATAGATCAACAAACAACAAACAAAACGAAACAGAAAAATGACTAAACGAAATAGATGAAAACTAAAAGAATAATGAACACGAAATTCATTTGGCAATCTGGTCTCGAACATAACGTAGAAATTCTACATAAGACATTGTTGAATCGGATTTATCATCGACTAGATGACGTGTAAATAAATATCGATTCAATGAATCTTCCCTACAAAGAAAAAAAGAATTGTTTCAAAATAAAACAACAAGAACAATTAACCGTATAATATGTATTGCAACACCATGTGACCGATTCTGAATAAGATACGTTAAGAAATTATGAATTTTCACTGATAATGGATTGTCTAATTCAGGTAATGAATACTAAGAAAACAAATCATTGGCAAAAAACAAACAAACTCGATTTATCTCATCTTACTGAATCCAATGGTAAAGCCGAAAATGTTTGTAGATTAAAAACATTTTGTACAAAATAATCACTAATTGCTTTACCAATGTAGATATAAATATATTCGCTTGCATCAAGTATATATGCACCATGTGAATCGATATTTTGAAATGAAAGTTGCACACGATAAGGAATATGTAATTCTTCATCACCATCTTGAATAATTTGACTCTACAGACAGAAAAAAAGAATCAAACTTTGAGCATAAGCATAGAATTTATTTACCTTATCTTCAATCGTATGAATTGGATAAAGATCTGGATAAAATATTTGCATTAAATACTGTGTCGGTAGAGTTTTACATAAATCTATGTAATAAGCACGTTCATCAATACTTGTCATAGTACCCGCTCGAAAGGCTGTCTAAATAAATCGAATTTCGAATGTTAAATTTCAATTGATGACGTCCAAACGTACTGATTTGATTAAACTCAACATATACAATGGTATACGTCGTAGAGCATAAGGTGATAAGAGTGTATAACCTTGATTCAACGAATTGTTTTTCGACATACTGGCTTTCATAACATCACAAGCGACATTACTCATCGCTTCTCGAGCTTCTTTAATCGATGCCGTTGTTGATCGATCAGCCGCTAAATCATATCATAAGAAAAACAAAAGACACTTTCAGAAAACAAAGACAATTGTCATGTACCCATTTTTGAAATTAACGAAGCTACCGCGTCTTGATCCGCATTCGCACAAATATCAATCAAATTCGCACTCACTGGCAATGACAATGTATGAACACGAATTCGTCTTTCGCCTTTACTCGATGTGTAGAGTAGAGCAACTTGAAATGTCACTGATTTGTATTGTGCTAACGAATCATCGATGGATACTTGCATTCCATATGCAGCATCTGGATTGATATTTGGCAAGACAAGTAAATCAACTGAACGAACGAAACCATTACCATGAAATGTATGAATTGATAATGCTACGAAATCGAATCGAAACGTAAAGAGAAAACGAAAACTAAACAAAATTTACCAGGTGGTGAACGTAAACGCATGACAGCTTCGAAACCAATCTTTCGTTGAAGGTAACGTTTAAGATCGTTTTCAAAACGTTCGACTTGACCAGGCGTTTGAACAGAATGATAATTCGGATAATATTTCACTTCACCACCTGAATATTTCGATATTCCACCTGAAAACAAAGCAAAATTTTGATTTTATTTTCGAAATCGAACATAAATCATTCTTCTTACTCAATGTTGCTAAATCGATATAACTACTATTGAGAAGAAATAGATCGCAAGCAATCTGTTGCGAAGCAAAATCTAACGAAAGTTTCTTGTAGAAATCCGATGTCGGTGCAATTACAGTCGGATCTTTGCCGATTTGAGCATTTAAGGCACCTGGATTGATATTTGGAATACGTGTTTGCATGACTGTTATTCGTCCACCGGTTTGATGAAGTAATTTACCCGCAATTAATAAGGCTGAACCTAATACTGAATCATTTTCGTAGTTATTTTCATAGATTTTCGGTAGTTCAGTTAGAAATGATTCGATTATTGTTCGACATTCATGTAATTTAACCATTAAACCATCAGATAATGGAAGAATCTCATCGATTTTACTATCGACATTCTCTAAATCGGGTACGACCATAATACGAAATGTACCATTTTGTCGATCGGATAGATCGTAGAAATGAATACTACTATCGTATGTTATAAAACCTATCTGCGTACGAGCATCACCTGGTAGATGACTCAAATTTTCATATAGAATATCACAGAATGATTGTAGATAGCCTGTTTGTATGGCATTACGTGAAACATCAAGTAAAAATAGATACATAGCTGGTTGAGGTGGTCTTGCCTAAACAATCGGTTTTTTTTGTCAATGAGACAACAACAACAAAAGTTATCTGTCAAAACTAACCATGTAATCTGCTGTTGCAGCATATTCAACTGTACCAAATCGAACTTCAGGTCGTCGTCTTGGATCGCCGTAAGTCTTCGATATTGGATCGAATAGAAATTCTTGTGGTACTAAAAAACAACAACAATTCGAAAACGATGTCAATAAACGAATCTCAATCGTACAATCATTAACACGAGAACAGACACTGCAACGCCATCGTGTATTGTCATGGAATGTTACAAATGGATTGATATAACTTTTGCATGAATCACATCGAACGATTTTCGAACCTTGAATAACGCTTAAACTCTTCAAAGAAAAAGAAACATCAACAGTAAATGGGAGATGAAAGAGATTTACTTCAAGATCCTTGAATGGATGGATAAGAATACCGAGAGGAAGGCGACTTTTATTGAGCAAATCTTTCGTTTGTGGAATGACATTTAAACTGCAGCGCATGACTCTACGGAATATTTTTGATTATTATTTCGAAGAATTAAAACAAGACTTTACTCTTGTCGGCAATTCATTTGTTGATTATCTTCCGTTAATAGAGGTGATAACGGAGGATCTTCAGCAAATGGACTAATCACACTTTTTTCTTTGAGCAAATCGACGAATTGATTGGAAAGACTACCGTTGACATTAGCCATTGGAGTTTGAGCTTGAGCTGTACCAGCACCACCCATTGTATAAGGCATTGGTTGTGGAAAAGTTGGAGGTTGACCTGGATGACCAGCATATGTTGTTGCTGGTGGTGGTGGTTGTACAACATGGTTAACATTCGTTAAAGAATTAGGATATGCAGGTGTTGATGGAATAAAATGTGAAGCTGATGCTTGTGGTTGTTGTGTAAGAGAAGAAGGAGGAGGAGGAGGTGTAGGGTACATAGGGCGAACAGTTGGTTGAGGAGATGGATTATGGTTTGTTGCAAATGATGAGGGTTGTGGTGGTGGTGTTGGATAATGATTCTAAATTGAGATTTTATATTTATCTATTTTTTTTTGGAAGTAAATTCGATTTTACTGCTAATGGATTATAAAGATTTGTTTGCAATGGTGATGGATTAGAATTCGAGCTAAATTGTTGATTTAAAACTGGTTTATACTGTTGAGTTGGAGGAAACATGTTTGGAACTGTTTGAGGTGATGATGTGGAAGAATTATTAGGTGGAAATGTTGGACGAGTTAGACCGTTTAATGTCGGAGGAAATACCTGATTTCGAAAGAAAGAGAGAGAGAGAGATAGAGACTAAAAATTAATTCAAAGACAATTTACAGGATTTATTCTGTTATCCGAAAACGGTGGATTACTCGTCGGTCGCACAGTTGTCATCGCTACGATATCCGAAAAATCCAGTATCTAAAAGAAGAGACTCTATTGAATACAAGTACAAGGACTTCGCATATTCATCTTTCAGATCCATTGTTGACGCGTTGTCGAGAGTCCAGCCAGACTCGATAAGTTACAGATGTAACCAATTGTATCCGTTAAAAAGCCAACGACCTCTACTGTTTTTTCACTTATCTTTTCAAAATAAAGGTTCTTATCTTTTTTTTTCTCTTCGTCTTCTTACTCAGTCAAACATCACATACGTGAAGAAAGAAATGGCAACACCGAACACAGAAATACTCTTGCTTGGCATTGCACAGGATGGCGGCATGCCTCAAACTCGTTGTCAATGTAAAAATTGTAGTTCTCTTCAACAACAATATACAGTTAGCTTAGCGATTATCGATCGAAATACGAATCAAGTTTGGTTAGTTGATTGTTCACCTGATTTTCGAGCACAATATGCAATGTTACAGAAACATTTCGGTTTGAATAATTCATTTAAATTAGAAGGAATCTTTCTCACTCATTTACATATGGGGTAAAACAAAATAGAGAGAATCATTGAAATATTTTCTGTAGACATTATATAGGTTTGTTTCAATTCGGACGTGAAACAATGAATTGGAAAGGTTTAAAAGTGCGTTTCACATATAGATGTGCATATATACATAATTATTTTCACTTAAAAGATCTATGGAACAGAGAGTGTTTGTAATTTTTTTCGTCAAAATCAACCATGGTCAACTTATATTGAAATCGGAAATTTTCTTCTCAATCCTCTGCAACCTCAACAAGAATTTCAATTATCATCGAATCTATTTCTTAAATCTCAACTTGTTCCTCATCGAGCAGAATTCAGTGATGCTGTTGGTTATTTTATTCGTGGATCAACCAAAACTATCTTCTATTGTCCCGATGTCGATAGTTGGGATCGTGGTTGGATAAAAGAAAATGGCCAATTACCATTAGAAATCATTCAAAATGTCGATCAAGCATTTGTTGATGCGACATTCTACAGTGCAGATGAATTACCCAATCGAAAACTTAATGAAATTCCACATCCAACAGTTCTACAAACTTTAGAAAAATTTCAAGGCTTCGAAAATAAAATTACATTGATTCATTTGAATCATTCAAATCCATTGTACGATAACAACAGTCAAGAACGTGAATATTGCCATCAACGAGGCATTAACATCGGTATTCAAGGAAGTGTCTATGCTATATAACTTTGTTTTTCTGTATTCACTATCATAAAAAATACATCATAGATCAAACACTACTCTATCTTATCACCACATGACGCCACTTATTTTTTTATTCGAAATGATTATCTCAAACGAAATCGATCATCATTAGATCATAAAAACTGACAGTTATCGACTCAATGTTGAGCATCATCATCGTCGTCGTCTATTTCTTCGATTGAAGTGTTACATCAATATTTATGGCATAGCACACCATCATAACAACAAAAAAATCCTTTCAATTGTTTATATTTAGATCGGTTGAAAGATATAAACATAACACTTGTTGATTATTTAAATGAGTTGTCATCTTTTCTGCGATCTCAAATTTCCTTTATGCACTGTCGATTGATTATATAA
>Ga0209930_1001613_pt1 | contig 33426 bp, 20 predicted proteins | sample ThiBiot_500_biof_2_FD_183948 | JGI IMG/M metagenome (GOLD analysis project Ga0209930, IMG submission 183948) | Wastewater bioreactor microbial communities from Cape Town, South Africa - Thiocy_cont_500_biof (SPAdes) | ecosystem: Engineered > Bioreactor > Thiocyanate-remediating >... | reverse complement strand
AATATCTCCGCAGAAGAAGAGCAATTTATTTGTTATGTTTTATGTAATGTTTAGCGCCTCGAGTCGTGAGTGGCCTTTTTGTTGATCAAGAGAACGCTTAATATCAATAATACTATATATCTGTCTTATCTTGTAGTAAATCTCTTTCAGAAAAGGGTCTGCGAATCCCTGGGATGAGCGTTACTTGTAAATATTTCACAAGAATAAGATAGATTGAGTTGAGATGATTTCATTGTGCTCAATTTCAGCTACATTTTCACTTGATGTTTCGTTTAGATTATTCGAAATACGTTTTATCAATCAAAGTTATTTTTATTCAAACGAGAAACAAGTAAGTTTATTAACAAAATGGATTTTAGTACGACTAATAGCTACATCCTAAAGGTATTTTCTTTTCTTGTACAAATGAATATCTAACGAATATGAAAGAGAAAAAAAAAGAATAATGTCCTTGATTGTTTTTAATCATCGAAATGCGAAGATAAAAAATGATTTGTGAAGATAAAATATACTCATTCGTTTTTCAAAACATAGTTGTTATTTTCCAAAATAGGAAGAAAAAGTCACTTTGAATAATATGCAACACGTGGATAACAACTTTACCTTTTCGTATTCTCGGATAGACTTATATTACTTCAAGGTGAGCTAAAGAAAAAAACATTAAAAGGAAGAGAACAAATAAAACGAATTGCCTTTTGCTTTTCCTATCTAAAAACATCATTCTATCTATTTCATATAAACAACGTCGTTGGTAAATACCGATGTTACCAATACATTCGTATACGTATCGTATCGCTATACGTCTTTCTTGTTCTCATCTCTCATTTGCTTGTATTTCTTTTCTATCGAAAGAATGTTATCTGATATAACATTCTTTCTCTTCTTCGTTTTTGTTCTTTTTAGTGGATCAGTTGTTCGTTTTTCTTTGATCAGGCAATACATATACATTATCAGTGCAGTCTCTCATACTCATCTTCATCAGATCCTTTGATAGCATTACGAGAGCTCACAACCAAACATATAGCATATAGTTATGGCTGGTGTCAACAGTAAATCGTTAGAAATATCCGATCACAATCTTGAAACATTTTCTATTTTTTGGCTTGATGCAAAAGTTAATACAACCGAAGATAATCGAAATACTCAATTAAAACTTCGAGAAATTATTAATCATTTGAAAACATTTGATGATCAAGATGAATGTCATCAACGAATTCTTTCTCTTTCACAAGAAGATCGACTGGTTCTTATAGTGAGTGGTCGATGTGGACGACAATTAGTTCCTCAAATTCATCATCTTAGACAAGTTTCATCGATTTATGTCTATTGTATGGATAAGAAAGCAAATGAATTATGGGCAAAAGATTTTATTAAGATTAAAAGTGTTATTGTTCAATTGAAAGATCTTCTTTATGTTATTAAACAAGATCAACAAAGTCGAGTTAAAATTGAAGAACCATTATCTATAAATATATTTAAGACAGGTACCAACAAAGCAGACCAATCGACTACTGGATTAAATGGAAATTTCGTTCATTCTCTTCTCTTAATCGATGTTCTTATTCGAATGAAATCGATCGAAAGTGATAAACAACAATTGATTCAATTATGTCAAAAAGAATATGAAAACAATCAGAAGGAATTAGAATTCGTCCGTGAATTTGAAAACGATTATCAAGCAGATAAAGCACTTTGGTGGTATACTCGTCAATCATTTCTTTATCGAATGTTGAATAAAGCATTACGAGTTCAAAATATTGATCTTTTATTTCTACTTCGCTTCGTTATCGGAGATATTTATCAACAACTAAAACAATATCAACATCAATCATCTATTCGTGTTTTTCGTGGTCAGGTTATGTCGATTGATGAACTCGATACTCTTCAACAATCGATTGATAATCTCATTTCGATAAATTCATTCTTTTCAACGAGTACCAATCATCACAAAGCAGTAGGTTTCTTAAATAGCAGTGAAATTACAAGTGATTTACGTCGTATACTCTTTGTTATTGATGCTGATCCTCGACTGGTAAAATCAAAACCATTTGCTGATATAAGTTCGTTGAGTGCATTTAGTAATGAACGTGAAGTTTTATTTATGATGGGATCTATTTTTCGATTGATTAAAATTGAAGAAATGAAACATAAAGAAATTGTAATGATTCATATGGAACTATGTGGCGATGACGAACATGATTTGAAGAAATTATTCGATCATATGAAAAAGGAATTGGATGGTGAGAATGAGGAAGTTAATCTTCATTCGTTTGGTAAAGTTTTGTATCGAATGGGTAAATATGATTTAGCCGAGAAGATCTATCATCGATTGTTATCAAAGTTACTACCAAATGATCCTTCGATTAGTGGTTTATATTGGGATCTTGGCATAGTGACTAGTAATAAATCTGCCTATGACTCTAGTCTTGAATGGTTTCAAAAATCACTGGTAATTGAAGAACAAGAGGGATCATCTAATTATGTAAACATTGGTAGTTTATATAATTGGATAGGTGACATTTATGATTACAAGGGTGAGTTGGAGAAAGCATTAGAAAATTATAATAAAGCGATAGAATTATTTCGAAATGCAAATAATGAAGATCATCCAAATATGGCTCATTTCTACAATAACATTGCTGTTGTATATGATGACCAGAAAAAATACACAGAAGCGTTAGATTTTTACAAGAAATCATTAGCTATTCACAAACAACATTTGCCTCCCAATCATCCAGATATTGCTGGTTGTCACAATAATATTGGTAGTGTTTATTATAGTCTGAAGAAATATGATCTTGCAATGGAACATTTTCAACAGTCACTCGAAATACATTTAAAATCACTTCCTGGCGATCATCCTAATATTGCCATTAGTTATGAAAATATTGCCGCGATACATGAAAAAAAACGTGAATGGAAACAAGCATTAGAACTATTTGAAAAGGCATTGAATATCTATCAACGTGCATTCTCTTCACAACATCCAGATGTACTTCAAGTCCAAGCAGACATTCAACGTGTATCTGCTAACTTGAAATAATATTTTTTTTACGTTATGAAACAAAATTTCGAAAACTAAATGATTAATAATTAATACACTTGAGAGAAAAGAAAAAAAGTGTCGTCTCATTCTTGAGAGTTCGAAGTTGTAATAATCATGTGAAAAGATATGTTAAAGTGAAAAGATTACAACCATTGGATATTAAAATCGAACTCAACGATTGTTTTTCTTTTCTTTCTGAATAAAAAATTCGTTTATTGAAAAAGTCTTTGAAGAGCTCTTTTAAAATTGATCTCTTTCGGATGTTTATTAATAAAACACGAAATGAGAAACTCTTTCCATTCTTGGTTTCAATATTGATCATATTGAAATCTGAGCCAATAACAGCTCGAATCGAACGACTATCATATCCACCAATTCAATGTATTTCGATTCAATTTTTGTTACCGTATATATCAGTGAAACAACACAACGTCTCCGAATTTACAAATGAACATTGAACACAAAATAGGATTTTGGTCGTTGCGTACCCAGATGAAAGATGCTATAGTTTTTTTTTGACCTTAGTGAAACTATTGACTTTTGTGTTAGAATCGAACATAAAGTTATGTCAAAACCGTTGACAGTAGTTGCTGGTACAGGTTGTAATGGAAATACAACGACTACATTCAAGTATCTTCTCGGATTATTTGTTGATAATATTCAATTGTTTAGAAGATCTGCATCGAAATAGTATGACTGAAGAACTTTCATTGGTTTTGATAAATACCGAGAGGAGAAATATAAAGAATGACCAAAAAACTACCGATCGGACTGTTGGAGTTTTGTCATCTATGATTTTGAATGAATGGAGATAAATTCTATTTCAATTCTTTGAATCTCTCAACTACTGAGTTGATCTGAACAGATAATAGAATTCATTAAATCTTTTCATTTTGATTTCGATCTAATTTCAGCAATTATTACATACGTAGAAAATCATCAAACTACAACCTTCAAAAAGCAACAAACACTATTGTATACATATGCTGAAACAACTTTTCTCTCCAAAACCTTCGATAAACTATATTCAATAGCCATCTTAAAATCAATACATTCAACTTTATCACAACTAAATACCCGATCTATCTATCTGTTCTAAAAAAACGTTAATAATTCATCTTTGTATACGATAAAATGAATAAATATCAAGCACACGATTTTTACTGTTTCTATGAGAAATTCTAATCATGATCAATAATCAATAAAATTTTAATATATTGATTATTATCATCTTTTACTATTACTAAACTCGATAACCTCTATAGATTTAACCTAATATTGGATTTGAATTTCCACCAGCCATGTTATCGATTCATTTCTTGAGAATGTTCTAATCGAATAGCTGTAGAAATGATAACGATCAAATAATAATTAGAAATATTGATTGTTTTTGGAGATATTTCAATTCGAAAAAAAGTCAAATGTTAGAATTCGAATCCGTGGCTGTAACGGTTTTGCGCCGTTCTCTCTCTCTTTTTGTAATCTTTAATTTCAAGATTTCGATTTCTGATTTTTTTTAAAACAAACTTAATTTCCCAAGAATTGATAAAAATCACAAGAAAACGCTCAATTAACATTTCGAATTAGTCCATCAGTAAATTGAAATCAAACTTTGAATTGATAAAGATGTTCGATTATTAAAAACGATGAATCAAATACTCAAAAGCACAGTAGTGTCGAATTTGAAACTTAAATTCAAATTTCGATTAGCTAATTCGAAGTTTTCATATGAAAAAGTAGCATTTACCTAGGCAATACGCCCTCATCCTAAATCATAATATGAGCTTGAATTTGAATTCAAGTTTCAAGTTTGACATGTATGAAGTAGAAGTATCAAAGAAATGAATTTTCTATAAATAAATCTAGAACTATGAAATCAAAGTCAAATCATTTTTCCTACGTAATTATTTCGCTCTGATAGAAGCAAATAAACCATACATGTCATACTTGAAATTTGAATTCAAGTTTCAAATAAGACACTATTGGTAAATTCGAGTGTTGATTATTTATTAGTTTATAAATTTGATCAAATTCCTAAGGATTTCCATTCGTTTCCGATGATAAATGAAAGATTTAATTTGACTTCGAATTATAAATTGAGAGTTTATTTCTTCGGGTTGCTATTTTCTGGACGAGAGCAATCGGGTACTGATTTGACAAATCATGATCAAACTCATTGTTTAACTGAATTTATAAATAAATATTTATTTTTTTCAAAACCGTGAACTCAATTTGACTTGAAGACATAAGAAGGAATTTGTTTTTCATGACGTTTTCGGTAACAATTTGAGTTCAATTTACTTAATTGAAAAAAAACGCTGATTTAGTTTAAAGAAATTCTCTGACAATATTCAGGAAATAGTTCGAATTTCGAAATTTTATCCAAAAAGACCAGTGGAAATTGAATTTGATTGACAACGAAAATGTCTCATAAACTCTCATTCAAAGAATTTACTCGAGAAACATTCGATTAAAACGCGAAAATTCCTAAAAACTTGCGAGTGTTTTCGGTAGATTATTTGAGGCGACTCCGACTGCTATTCGAAATCTTTTGATATTTTCGAATTATTGAAAATCACAAGGTTTCAGCATACAAATAATTTGAATTAACCGAAGAACAAGAGAAATCAATATGTCAAAACAAAACTTTCACTTCAAACGTCATTTTTTCTGTAAACCACAAAGTTTAACTATTTGTTACCTTTTCAATGTTTTTATTAGAAAATTAAATAAACAATTTGTCTTCAATTTCAAAGCACATAATTTCCATCGAAATCAAGCATTTCTTTTTCTTTAAAATGATTTTTATTATTCTTCTATTCGTTCGACAAATTCAAAGTTAAACATCTTCATTTTTAACAAAAAAGCAAAAACTATTATTTTTCCATAGGTCAATCGTATAATCAACCAATATTTCCTTCCAATTCAATTTGGAATCAAAATGCAACCACATTTGCAAATCAGACTCAAATCGGGACAAATCCTTTTGCTTTGTACATTGATACGAATAATTCAATTTATACAATCAATCGTGACAACGGACGAATTCTCATTTGGATGAATAATTCCAATGATCCAAATTTGATTTTATATACAAACTTATCAGGAAATGCATTGTCAATATTTGTAACAACAAATGGACAAATTTATGTTGGAGATTCAACTTCAATTAAACAAATAATTCAATTCTCGAATTCATATTCAAATCAAACCACTACTATCCCGACTGTTTCTTCGACATGTTATGGTCTTTTTGTTGATCTTAATAATACTTTATATTGTTCAATGAATTATGGACATCAAGTTGTAAAAAAATCGTTAAATGATAATTCATCAACAATGACAACAGTTGCTGGAACTGGTTCTCAGGGTTCTACTTCGAATATGTTAAATTCTCCACTTGGAATCTTTGTTGATACGAATTTTGATTTATATGTTGCTGATCGGAATAATAATCGAATTCAATTATTTCGATTAGGACAAATAAATGGAATTACAGTTGCAGGAAGTACATCTGCAAATATAACAATTTCACTTAACTGGCCAACGAATGTGATTTTAGATGGAAATAAATATCTTTTCATTACAGATTATTACCATCGAATAATTGGTTCAGATGAAAATGGTTTTCGTTGTATTGTTGCATGTTCAATGTCATCAGGTGCAACACCCAATCAATTGTATTCTCCGCGAAGTATCGCTTTTGATAGTTTTGGAAATTTATTTGTTGCCGATATGAGTAATAATCGAATTCAAAAGTTTTATTTATCAACAAATTTCTGTAATAGAGAAAGGAAAAAGCAACGATTCGATATTTTCATTTGATTATTTAGGTCCAACACCAACCACATCAACAACAACAACAACATCAACCTCAACAACAACAACAAATGTAAATGAAAGTAAATCGTTGAAGGAAAAATTGAGAAAGAAAAGTTTTGTTTTGTTAAAATCTTAGCGTGTAGATCTCCTTGGATAATTTTAATTCCCAGTGGTTCAACGTTAATAAATCCTTTGAAATTTCGTCGAAGTCAAGATTTTTATATCGTTTCTTTGATCGAATTGAGTTGTAATTATCCAACATCGATTCAAAGTCAATGGATTCTAAAGAATAATTCCAACGCAATTTCGTTCGATTCTCAAATTGAAACAACATTTAGTGAATTATTTATTCCAGCAAGAAAACTTCCTTTTGGAATCTTTGAACTTGAATTAACTATTACTCTCGATAAATATCCAAGTTTAAATCATTCTTCATCAGTTTATGTTGAAATAACTCCATCAGGAATCACAGCAAATCTTGTTCAATTAGGAACTTCAATGATCACAAGTGGATTCGAACAGGATTTGAAATTCGATCCAGGAACTTATTCGATTGATTTCGATGAAAATACTTTTGACAAAGATGTAAGTTGAGTATTAAAATAATTCGAATTGATTTCAATTTTGATTTAAAAATAGAAATGGATTTACAAGTATTATTGTCGAATTTATCCAACTTTTAATTTTCCAAATTTAAATGGTTATTTATTAACAATCGACGATCGAACAAATAATTCTTCAACTCCTTCGTGTTTAACAAATCGAACTGGATTTCGATTTGATAATTCGATCAATTCTTCATTGACAATTCTCTCTAAATCTCTTCAACCTAATCGAACGTATCAATTTATGGTTCAAATGACAAGTATTTTAAATTCGACTCAACAAGCGGCAGGTTATGTTCTTGTCAAAATAGAAAATACTCGTCCACAAATGATTGCAATCGGTTGTGTGATCGTAACTCTTTGTTCTCCGAATCTCGAATATCAATTTGTAAATCCAACAACTCAAGTTGCTCTTTTTTCTCTCTGTACCGGAAATTGTTCTTTGATTCAAAGAATCACTTGGAATGTTTATTCTGGACAAGCGAATTCTTCTCTTTGGATTTTATTTAATCAAACTCAAAACTATTTCTTCGGCAAGAGTTCGAGTAATTTCACTGTGACAAATCAATTGTTTATTCAAAATCCAACAATTCTATTTTGGAAATTTGAAGTTGTTTATTCATTTCCAAGTCAAACAAGTACAAGTGCTTTGAATTTTATGATCAATCAACCTCCAGAAAATGGTTCTTGTTCGATTTCTCCATCAAATGGAACAACGACAACTTTATTTACGATTTCTTGTTCAAATTGGTTTGATGAAGATGGAATTAAAGATTATTCGCTTTACTCCGTCACAAATCAACTTATGATCGCTTTTTCAAGTGAATCGTCGTTTAAAGTTTATTTACCTCCAGGAGAAAGTCAAATTTTAGCTGTCGAAATTCGAGATCAATTAAATTGTTTAACTAAATTTAATCTTTCATCATTGTCAGTTGGAACAGATTCTCAATTGAATACTAATTTACTTTCGACTGGAAATCAGAATACAGTTTCACAATTGCTAACTTCTCTTTCACTTCAACTCAACAAAAGAAATCAACAAAATATTGATAAAGCTGTTTCAAGTGGAATCCCAATTTCAACTATTTCAATTTCATCTTTAACAACTCAAAGCCAACCAACGAATAGTTCATTCAATCAATCCACTCTTGTTCAATTCGAAAAAGAATTAAATTCTCAATCTTTAACGAGAGAATATTTAATTTCTTTTACTCAAAATCTTCAAATAACAATATCAAATAGTATTAAATTACAATCTTCATCATTAGTTCAATTGACGAAATCAACAAATCAATTAACTCGAAATACAATTTCAATTGCAGCAGATCGATGTTTTCGATTAACTTTAGCTTTACAATCGATTTCAATGAAAATTTCTCAAGAAGATGCTGAAATTTGTTCAACTCAATTATTTCAATGTGCTTCAAATCTTTTATCTGCTGTCAATGGTCCTTTACAACAAAGAACAGCAGTTTTAGATTTAGATTCTAAAAGAGCAACAGAATTTCCTTCGGATTATGAAACAGATTTAGAATCTGAATGGATGAAAATAAATCTTTTAAATGAAAATGAGAAAAATATTTATCAACAAAAACAATTAGCAAATCAAATTGAAAATCAAGTTAAAGAAATAATTTCTCGTTTAAATTCAATTTTAAATATTCATTTAAATATTGGTCAACAATCGATTATCAATACTTCAGAAGTTTTCATGAGTTTACAAAGTGAAACAATTGAATCTCTTTCGAATCAAACATTTGCCAATGGAGCTATTCGATTCTCTCCGATCGAAACAAATGAAACAAAATCTGTTCGAATTCAATCAAAAGTCGAGCCTTTAGCTTCATTTGCTAATTCAGCGAATACAAATGTTTCTCGTTCGATTTCTTTTTCACTTTTCGATTCCGATGGGAATGAAATTTTTCTTGATCATTCAATTGAAATCATGATTCCTCGAGATCCAAATCGAATTCTTCCTCCAATGATTCTTCAAAATATCACTTCGATTCCTCATCAACAATTGTTTAATTTCCATTATGTTAATATCACAGCTACTCTTTCGATTTCAGTTCACATTGAAATCGAACCATCAAATTCGAGTGTTGGTTATTTACTAATTTATAAATTTGATCGAATTCCTCAATTAAATGAAATCGATGGTTGGACTGTTTTCTGTCCTTCGAATTTTCATTCGTTTTTCGTTGATAATGAACAAACTCGAAATCATCGATCTTTAGTTTTTGGTTTACGAGAATTAAACTCCTCTGAAATCGTTTCGTATTGTTCAAATAATAATTCTCAAATGAATCTCCCAATTACAAATGAAAGATTTAATTTTACTTCAAATTATGGACTGAGAGTTTATTCATCTGGTTGTTATTTTCTCGATGAGAACAATGAATGGAATGATCGGGAACTTCGAGTTGGAAATTTGACAAATCATGATCAAACTCATTGTTTAACTGAACTTAATTAAATGTTTATTTTTCTTTGCTCCTTTTCTTTTATCTGCTAACTGATTTAAATAACTATTTGAGATATGCACAATCATAAAATTGAATTGGTTGTAAGACGAAACAAAAAGGTTATTTTTTAAGTCTTCTCGGCAACAATTTCAGTTGTATATTGAAAATTAGATACACACTATACCTTTAATTCAATAAGTAACAAAAAGAGTGAATTCAAATTTTGACAAAACTAAATCTACATATGTTTAACTTTTCAAATAAACTGAAGATTTTTATAATTTTCACGAACTCGCGCTTTCGACACGTCGAAATTGAATTGATTGCAGAAATTATCTACGGACCTTCATTTTATTTGAAATCTTCAACACGTTTGGCAATTAGTTAAAGAAATATGATCATAAACAGAAGTAAAACGGATATATTCATGCTGACTCGCGTAAAACAACATTTTAAGAACTTAATTGCGTTTGAAATACGTTCAAAATCTCTTTATTCAGCTAATTTCTAAATAATTAATAAGAATTTTCAGGTCAAGAAATTCAAAAAACCAAGTTCGTCTAGAGCTATAATATCTCGAATAGACAATCAAGTAGATATATGTTTATTTTTGCAAAGGGTATACCTAAGCATGAATTACGTCACAAATAGCAAAAATCATTGAGAACGAGATAAGCAGGTTAAAGATATGAAAAGACAAGAAAAACAAAAGCAATGATTGATACATAAAGTGATTTGCTTCCATTGTTGCTCAATGTTGACATCGTTATAAATGCGGATTCAGTAGTAGCTGGAGTTACTATTGTACTTTCCTCAAAATAATTCAATTCATCTGTTGTTATTTTTGAATCACTTGTGGGTGCAACTTCGAGGACAAGAACTTTTGATTTCAAATTAAAAGAAAACAAAAAACTTCCTATCGACTTGGTTTTTCAAGATTTTTTGTACTCGATGATTAGATTGATCGATGACATAAATATTTCCATAACTATCGAATGACATAGTAATAGGATAAGATAATTTATCGTTTGTTGCACCTTCACCAAAACATCCAAAAATACAATGAAAACCATTTTCATCTGAACGAATTATTCGATGATTTCCATTATCAACAATAAAAAGATGTTGATCTCCATCGAGAACAATTCCTGTTGGTTCCTTAAGTTCGATTGTTACTTCCGATGATTCTTTTCCTGCAACAGTTATTCCATTTCGTTGATTCAATCGAAATAATTGAATTCGATTATTGGTAAGATCTGCAATATATAAATCTAAATTAATATCAACGAATATTCCATGAGGATTATTAAGCATATTCGATTCAGATCCTTGAACACCTGTTCCAGCAACGATTTTTGTTGTGCTATTTGACCATTTTTTATCAACCCGATGATTCTCCTACAATGAACAATATAAACTCTCATAAATATCGATAAACAAACCGAAACATGTTGATGTAATATTCATAACTGATGTCCATGCTTCATTTTCTACAAACCATTTATGAACATGACCATTCATTCGATTGTCAACATAAATATTACCATTCATCGTTACAAATAGTGAGAATGAATATGTTAAATTACCCGAAATGGTTTTTGTTGGATTGGGATCATTTTCATTCTGCCAAATATGAATTTTACTAGTTTTTCTATTGAGTATGTAAATTGAATTATTTGAATTGATAAAGATACCATGTGGTACTTCGCCGGCAAAATGTTCATCTGCAAAAGTCGTTGCAATTGAATTCCAAGTTGCACTGATTCGAAATCTCGGTTGATTAAATGAAAAAGTTGCAAAAGTAAAATATTGTTGTTGATAGATGAACAAACCAATCCAAATCCGAAGAAACATTTGAACTGAAAAGATTTTTCTATTGTCGACATGTTTTTAAAACAATTTGCTTTGTCAATAATCATCGATCAACAAATGTGTCATCTATCTATGAATTATCATGATTTTACAAGTTGATTCTGTTCTGCTTATTTATTTTTATTGATAAAAAGATACGTGACAAAATACTCGTTTATAAAATAAAAATTTAATCATTTAAATTTTGATTTATATAATATGTATCTTTAATAAGAAATAATTTTTTTAATCTTATTGATTCATTTAATGCTTCATCGTATGTTTTTTTTGTAAAAAAAACTCTCATTAATACTCTACCACCATTTTGATAATTATCAATAATTTCAAAATTAAAATCATTAAATAAAAAGAAAAATTCATAATTTTTATTTAAATTTTTTTCTTCTTGAATTTTTTCCAAATTTAATAATTCACAAATTTTTCCATTGAATCTCGTAGCAAATACAGATTGACATGAATACGAACCAGTAAAATTTTCATTCATATTTGGTATAATTCCAATATTTTTATAACCCATTGAAAGTTTGATAATTGAATCATATAAATTAACTCCATTAAATGATGTTTTATATTGATTATCATATGAATATGCACTGCGTGGATTAACTTCAATAATATGTATAATATTATTATTTATTTTATTAATCCATAATTCAATATTAACAAAACTATTTTTAAATGAAATATTTTTAAGAAATTCTTTACAAATATTTTCAACTTTTTCAAGTACTATATAAGGAAATTTTGATGGCATTATAAAATCAGAAAATATACCTTGATCAGCAAGTATTTTATCAGTAAAACCATATGTATATATATTTCCTTGATTATCAGCCCAACCTTCCCAATTTAATTGAAAACAATTCTTAATAAATTCTTCACAAATCATTATATTTTTAATTGATAATGGATATTTATCTAAATTTAAATAATATTGATTTAAATATTTTGTATCAACATTATAATTTGGTAAATTAATTTTTAATTGTTCAATTATTTGTTTTAATTGTTTAAAATCAGTAATTACATATTGATGTACACTCATTTGTAATTCAGGTGCTTTTAAAAAGAAAGGAAATTTTAAAAGATTATTTAAATCAACATTTTCATTATCAATATCAATATAAGAATATTTTATTGGATTGATTTCTTTTGTTCTTTGATAATACTTATTATTACAAAGAAAAACTGATTCATATAATGGATATTTAATATTCATTTTTTTATTTTTTTCATTTAATTTTGTTAAAACAGCACTTATTATAATAGCTTCAATATCTAATTTAATAAATAGACCATCGATTTTATCTAAATTATCATTAAAATATTTTTCAACTGATTTAACAACTTTTGATATATAATTTGTACTTGAATCGTTAGCTGTATAATTAGCTAAACGATTATAATATGGATATGGATCTTTTTCACTAAAAATTATTTCGTATTCTGTACATTTTGAAATAACTTCATCATCATAAAATATTTTATAAATTTTTAATTTTTTTTCTTCATTTTGTTGTTCGATTACTTGCATATTAACTTTTTTTTTATTCAAAATCTATAATGCATACAAAAGAATATTTCACAGATATTTTCAAAATAAAAAAGCATTATGCTGGCCTATCCCGCTTCGGTTTCGGATGAATAATATGATGCAAGTGTAATGAAAACAAGGTTAAATACGTGATGAAAGAAAGAATGTACAATATAGAGAATAGGGGTTTTAATATAAAAGGATATCATCCGAAAAAGGTATAAGGCGAGAGTAATACTATGTAAGAGTGATGTCCTTATTGACGCAGCAAGACTAGGAAAAATCAATGCATTTTTCCAGTATATTTTGTATTCATATTTGTACATGTCTCTATAAGGTATGAGAAGTAGAGTAAAGTCGAAGGATTTCAGTCATGCCTATTTTTAGATTGAAAATGTCCTTGGATGAGCGACTTTCATCAGAAGTATACACAAAAAAATATTTTTCTATTTACAATATCAAATCAAATTTATTTTACCCTATTCGTTGATGACGAATAGTAAAAATAAACACGACCAATGATTTCGTTCTTTCCACTATTATTTAAATAACTTAAACAAAACAGTAATGGCAATGGTAAGGACAGGCAATACTGTACACATGACTGGATCTTATAAATACAAACTCTGAACAGCAGTTAGCTGCAGTGAAATTATCGATTTCATATATTCGAGATGCAATTGAAGCACTCGATGTCGATTGTTTTTTTTTAACATGAACATTTATTGTACCATCATTTAGTTCACAAGAATAAAAAAAAAGAAAGAGAAATGTTTTACAATTGTAGATGTCCCTATGAGTCCCTTTATTGGTAACCGAAATCTGCCTAATTGACCGCTAACAATGAAAATAATTCGATCATTGATCGATATTTGCATAAAACCATATACAAGAAAATGCATCCTATGTTGTTATTGACTAGTTTCTATTGTTTTTTTCTCTCGTGTTCTATTCACCTTTTTATTAATTCTCAGTTAAAAAGTTATTCATCTGCTCTTAAAGTTCTATAGAGTATTTTTCCTCTTTTAAAATACGAAACAATCATTTTTTTTTATAATCAATAACGCATGAATTTCTGTATTCGATTATTTGCATAGTCTGATATGTATAGGTTTAGTTGAGTGTCCAGTACTACTGAAACAGGACCCATTAATAGTGAAGCATTAGCACCAGTAATACCAGTAATACCCGCAATTGTAGTGCCATTACTTTGTCCAATAGAAAAAAATTGTATTCGTCTATTATCACGATCAGCAACATATATGTTACCCATTGGATCTAAAGTAACATCTCTTGCACATGAAAATCCATTTGAACTACTACTAATTGCTCCATTAAGATAACCAGCGACGAGCGTCCAGTTCGAAGCACCTACCGACCATTGAATAATATTATTCGTATCACACTGAGGAATAAAAAGGCTATTCGTTACTGCATCATGATATACACTCTGTTGGAAACCTAGTTGATCGTTATTAAGACCTTGTCCATTACCTCCAGCTACAACCGTACCATTACGGGCACCAGCTGGATAATACATAATTCGATAATTACGAGTATCAGAAATATAAATTCCACCAGTGATCGAATCGTATGCAATTCCATAAGGAAAGTTAAATTTATCCGATGAATTACCCGCAACACCTGTTGTGCCTGCTATAGTCGTTCCGACTGACGATCCTCGAGTCCATAGTTGAATTCTATGATTATACGTATCTGCTACAAAGACACCTTCATTTAAATCAACAACAACATCATGAGGATACGAGAGAAAATCATCTCCCGCTCCAGTTATTCCTGAACTTTGACCTGCCACTGTTTCACCCACTAATACGTTTTTCGAATATTTCTGAATTCGATGATTGTCCAAATCCGCAATGTACAGTGCATTCGACCAATCTAAACCTATTCCACGAGGAGTAGATAATTTATTCAAAGTATTTCCATATTGACCTGTTACACCTGCCACCGTTATGCCGGTCGAATTCCATCGAAGAATAGCTTCTTTATTCGATTTTTTCACCCTGACTCTTGTCAATAAAAGCGCTAAAATTATTGTAATTATAATAATTATTAAAATGCATAGTGCAATCAAGACTTTTGCCAAACATCGACGATTGGGATATCTATATACAATCACATGTCGAAAATAAAAACAACAAAAACAATAGACACACCGTTTCGTTTTCTTTGTGTTTGTCTTCGCATAGTCTGTTACATTTGCCCGTATAGTTTGCGTCTTCTCATAAGGTATTATTACCGTGGAGAATTCGGATTCCCGAGAACTTGTCAGTGATTGTACCTTGAATATTCATTATTTAAAAGATAGTCAAACAAAACATCAGATAAACCTACTGAACGTGAGCTATTCGATTTTGGTCGAATAGAAACATGTATAATACGTGGTGGTTGACTTCTTCGTCTTTTCGAACGATAATTTTGACGATTTGGCTGTTCGATCATAGTGAATGGAAGCAAGATTTTTTTTTAATTGTCGAACAAAAAAAACTTATGAATACATAGTCGTCTAAGTTGAGGGCTTCTCAAAGAATAGAAATTCAATTAGCCCACGAAGTTCTTGTCTGTCTAATTTTTCTTTAAGAAAGAAAATTCGTGGAAAAATGAAGATGAAAGATTTTATTCTAAAATAGAAATCTGATATAACATTGGTTTAGAATTTCACGTTTAAAATATCTGCAGAAATACGTAAATTTCAAGGATTTATAAGAATTCCACCAAAAATTAAATCTTACATTCGAAACACAATGTATTCCTTTGAATAAATACAAATATATGTTCTGTGTCTATGCAAACATAAATAAAGAAGCAACTAGAAGAAAGGTTTCAGGGAGTTTTTTTTGTATCCATTTCTCATTGAAAGTATTTTTCTCGATTTAACAACAGCTACCTATTTCATATATAGCCTTTGTTCGTTTATAACTACGGAGTATTGTAATTAAGCAAAAATTCTTATTTTTTAAACTTTTTTAATAAAAATTCCTGAACAAAATCATCCTACACGACTTAAATAATACAGAAAATGCTCTCTTAATAGAACACAACATTTAGTAAGAATCGAAACTTCAGCTTATGTTATTGTCATAAAAAGTAGTGACCTATTTGGTCTGTGAGATTCAAAGTTTATGTTTTTAAATAGTATGATAAGAATTCAGAATATCCTTCAATCGCTGACATAATTATTTTCTGTAGCTATACCAGCATTTGTCTGTGTTGTCGTTGGCATAGTTCTACGAGGTACTATGGTAGCATTGAACGTCGGATCTACATACACTAATAGCAACATTCAAATAAGAAGAAAAATAAAAACAAAAACTTTGTCATAGATACAGCTCTTCGAAACGTCAATGATGATTGGAAATTTCATAATTGACAGTAAATATGACTCATGTTTGTGTATTTAAAGGAACTAGAGAACAGAAAAAAAACAAATTTTTGCATTTACTTTACCGCATGGCTACTGTCACGGTACAGAATCTAGTCGAAAATTGCTTGATTACGTATAAAAATATTTTATTTTAAAATTTCTGAAGGAAACGGATTCGAAATTTATCGAATTTCGTCAATTGTATTCGAAAGCACGTTCCGTATGTGTACTAACAGGTGCTGGAGTTTCGGCTGAGTCAGGTGTTCCGACATTTCGAGGAAGTGGTGGTTTGTGGAGACAATTTAATGCTACAGTTTGTTCCAACATATTCTAAAAAAAATCTAATTTCAATCAATAGGATTTAGCTACACCAACTGCTTTTGCTAAATCACCATCACTTGTTTGGGAATTTTATCATTATCGACGTGAACTTGTTCGAACAAAACAACCAAATAAAGTTTGTTTTGCTTTTGCAATGAAATAATTAATTGATTTCTAGGCTCACATTGCATTCGTTGAAGCAGAAAATCAATTCGAAAAAGAAGGCAAACGCTTTTTTATTATCACTCAAAATGTCGATTGTCTTCATCGACGAGCTGGTTCTCGAAATTTACTCGAGATGCACGGTTCGAACACATTTGCCTATCAATTTGAACGAACGAACTTTTTTTGTTCAAAATAGGTAATCTTTTCGAAACACGATGTACATCCTGTGGTTTAATTGAAGAAAACAATGACAGTCCAATTTGTGAAGCTTTACGAAATCGAGGGTAAACATTTTCGATGAACTTTTTTTTTTATAAAAAATCATAATTAAAGATTACCAGATGAAACCGGTGATGAAATTCCCGTAAAAGATCTTCCGACTTGTCGTCAATGTCAAGCTCTTGTTCGTCCGCATATCGTCTGGTTTGGTGAATCACTCTGGCCTGGTACTATGGAAAAAATCGATGAGGAACTCAATCATTGTGATTTATTCTTAGTTGTACGTTTTATAATCTATCATTTTCTTTTGATGCATTAAAATTGATTCAAAGGTTGGAACATCAGGCGTTGTCTATCCGGCTGCAGCTTTTGCTATGCTAGCTGCTCGTCGTGGTATTCCGGTAGCGGAAGTCAATATTGAAACGACTCCATCGACTTCTGATGTCACGTAAGTTGTTTTTTTATTTATTTTTTTTTGTTCATTTTCGTTTCTTTTAGTTATCATTTCGAAGGTCCAGCGGGAGAACTCATTCCGAAGCTTTTAGCTCCTAATGTCTAAATAAAATAAATAACATATATGTTTTTTCTTTTCTTTGATAAAATCTCTCTCTACTGACTAAAGACACGTGGCAATCGAGAAGAAAAAGATAAATATACGTATAGTCATTTATAAAGTTTATACGATGGAAAGAGTCGCTGATTTAGCTTCAACTTGTAACGAAGACGATCTTTTACAACCGATCGATCGACATGTTGAACAGTATGCCTATTGGGAACAACAAATCGATGGTTTACTTTCATTATTACGTCGAAAAGGTATTATGAATGTTCATAAACTACGACAAGGTATCGAATCAATCGATAAAGAACTTTATAATAAACTAAGTTATTACGAACGATGGGCGATTTCAATCGCTAAACATTGTTTAGAAACAGGTATATTGACTCAAGATGATTTCAATAAAACATACGGTCCACCATTACAATCAACTGACGAACAATTATTTAAAATCGGTGATCAAGTACGTGTTCATCATGAAAACTATGCCAGTCGTTGGATAAAACCACATTTACGTACTCCTGGTTATTTGTATGGTAAAATCGGTACGATCGAAAAATGCTGCGGTTTATATCCGAATCCGGAATATTTTGCCTATGATAATAGTAATGAAAAGGCTAAACATCATCAACAACCGCTTTATCGTGTAAGATTCAATCAGAAATCTATTTGGGATCATTATGAAGGCAATGAGAATGATACAATTGATGTGGAGATTTATCAACATTGGTTAATGCCGGCATCTCAAACGGATTGTTCGATTGAAGAAAAAGAACAAAGTTATCATGAATTAGCATCTGATCACGAACATCACGATCATGATCATATTCATGAAGCAAGAGCTATTGTTGAACAAACAGCAGTCGATCGTGAAGGAAGTCCATTGCCTGTTCAACATTTAGCTGAATCGTTGGTGAGTGCATTGATCGATAAGAATGTAATCACGTCCGAAGAATTACGAAAACAAATTGAAATAAATCAAATGGCTGGAATTGAACAACGAGGAGCGAATATTGTCGTTGAAGCTTGGTTGAATCCAGAATTTAAAGAACGTTTATTAAACGAGAGTACAAAAACAATTGCTGAATATTTACAATTAGACAAGGTTGTCAATGATTTTTTGGTCGTTGAAAATACGGATCAAGTTCATAATTTAGTCGTATGCACATTGTGCTCGTGTTATCCGAGACAATTATTAGGTCTTCCGCCGGGTTGGTACAAATCTCGATCGTATCGTATTCGTGCACCAAGAAATCCTCGATCGGTTCTCAAAGAATTCGGAACTGTTCTTCCTGAACATATGAAAATTCAAGTTCATGATAGTACAGCTGATTTACGTTATTTAGTGATTCCTCGTCGACCGGCTGCGACACAAAATTGGTCTCGAGAACAATTACTCGCAATTGTAACTCGTGATAGTATGATTGGCGTTTGTGACATCACGATTTAGTTTTTACTTCAGTATATTTGAATAAATTTCCACGATTCAATTTACAGTCTTTTCGCCTTTACTCTCATCCTCAAGTGTTACTTATTTCATTGATGAAATTGTGAGAGCCATTCAAGTGTAAAATAACAAAAAAATTCCCACAGTGGGACGCTTGAATCAATACTACGCCTATACTAGGAAAAAAATTTTGGTGTCCTTACCATCTATCTTTTCATCTATCGATAATAAACGCTTGGTTGATTTTGTAATAGACGGAGAGAGCAAGTATTTAAGATATAGGAAGAAAGAATGTTTCGTATTTTTTGAAGGCAAAACATTTACTCGTAAGTAGTTTTGTTTTACATTCACGTTATTTAACCTATTCGATATATTAGTTTGTTACTAGTGGAAGAGAAAGGCACGAAGAATTAATATGAATTCTTGAGATTTGTATTAAGATACTCAGAAAACTCGATCTGATTTACCTATTGAAACGTAGACTCTATAAACGTCAATTTCGAATCAAATCCTTGTTGACTTACCTTACACTAATAATCATGTTGAATTTTGGTAGCATTTAAGATGATTTATTTAGACGCTAAACTGAATCCTCTATATCCCGTCTAGTCGAACTGGGTCAGAGCATCTGTCCGAATAGCGAGAAGTGTATTGTTCTAGTTCTCCTCTCTACTTGTCAAGTCATTTTCTTCCAACATGCTATATAAATATGCACATCTTTGTAATTACATAGTACAAAACAACAGAAAACATTACAGCCAACTCAATGGGTAATTCGAATGCTAGCAAACACAAACAACCTACTCAGCGCATTATTCAAAATTTTCATCTTGTTTGGTTAGACAAAAATATAAATGAACAAGATGATGATTTTCGCAATTCCATTACGAAATTACGGCAGGTGGTAAACACTGTCAACACATTTGTTGATGCAGACAAATGCATCGACTTTATCAACAATATTCAAGAAGAGACTGCTTTCATGATCATTTCCGGAGCACTCGGACAAACAACTGTACCAATTATTTATAGCAAAAAGCAAATAAGTGATATTTATATCTTCTGCCGAAATAAGGATTGGCATGAGAAATGGGCGAAAGAATGGCCAAAAATTAAAGGTGTCTTTACGGACATTCACCCCATATGTGAAGCACTCAAACAAGCAGCACATGCTTGTGATCATAACGCAGTCTCAATCAGTTTTGCAACAACTAGCGATGCAGTTACGAGTGTTACCAATAAGAACGTTCTCGATTGTTCCTTCATGTATACACAGATACTGAAGGATATTTTACTTACGATTGACTTTGATCACGGTCACATCATGGACTTCTTAAAATACTGTCGTGTCGAACTCGCTGGAAATTCGAAGCAACTAAAATATGTCGACCAAATTGAAAAAGAATATCGTGATCATCAACCAATTTGGTGGTACACACGTGAGACTTTTCTTTATTCTATGCTTAATCGGGCTCTTCGACTTATGGATGTCGATATTATCATTCAAATGGGATTTTTTATTCGTGATTTACATAAGAATATTGCTGACCTTCATTCAAAACAGTTCAGTGGTCAAACTTCTTCTCAGTCGTTCATCGTCTATCGTGGTCAAAATTTGTCACAAACTGACTTCAATCAATTGAAGCAGAAACAAGGTGGATTATTAGCTTTTAACAATTTCTTATCCACCAGCAAGAATCGAAGCACATCGTTAGACTTCATTCGTCGTAATCCAGCTAAAGGTGATCTAGTTTCAGTACTATTTGTGATGCACATTGATCCTTCGATCCAAAAAGCACCATTCGCCAATGTCGATAAAATTAGTGCTATTCGTACTGAAGCAGAAATTCTCTTCTCCATGCATTCAGTATTTCGTACTGGACAAATTAAACAACTTCTTGGTTCTATTCCTATCTGGGAAGTAGAACTGACATTGACCAGTGATAACGATCCAGAATTAAGCAAATTAACTGAAAGTATTCAGAAACAAACTTCTTCTAGTTATAAAGGATGGCATCATCTCGGTAAACTGCTCATACAATTAGCAAAATTTGACAAAGCAAAGGAGTTATATGCAATTCTACTCGAACAAGCTTGTGATCAAAATGAAAAAGCACATATATTTCATCAATTTGGTGCGATTAATCATGATCAGGGTAAATACACCGCGGCACTTCAATATTATGAAAAATCACTTGAAATATACAAAAAAAGTCTTCCTGAAAATCATCCAGATTTGGCTACTTCATACGACAACATCGGATTGGTGTATAAAAGCATGGGCGAGTACTCGAAAGCACTTGAATATTATGAGAAATCACTTGAAATACACAAAAAAAGTCTTCCTGCAAATCATCCAGATTTGGCTACTTCATACAACAACATCGGAATGGTGTATGACAGCATGGGCAAGTACTCGAAAGCACTTGAATATTATCAAAAATCACTTGAAATCAAGAAAAAAAGTCTTCCTGCAAATCATCCTTCGTTGGCTACTTCATACAACAACATCGGATTGGTGTATGACAGCATGGGCGAGTACTCGAAAGCACTTCAATATCATGAAAAATCACTTGAAATTAGGAAAAAAAGTCTTCCTGCAAATCATCTTTCGTTGGCTACTTCATACAACAACATCGGATTGGTGTATAAAAGCATGGGCGAGTACTCGAAAGCACTTGAATATTATGAAAAAGATCTTGAAATATCGAAAAAAAGTCTTCCTGAAAATCATCCAGATTTGGCTACTTCATACAACAACATCGGGTTGGTGTATCAAAGCATGGGCGAGTACTCGAAAGCACTTGAATATTATGAGAAATCACTTGAAATACACAAAAAAAGTCTTCCTGCAAATCATCTTTCGTTGGCTACTTCATACAACAACATCGGATTGGTGTATAACAGTATGGGCGAGTACTCGAAAGCACTTGAATATTATGAAAAAGATCTTGAAATATCGAAAAAAACTCTTCCTGCAAATCATCCTTCGTTGGCTACTTCATACAATAACATCGGGTCAGTGTATGACAACATGGGCGAGTACTTGAAAGCACTTGAATATTATGAAAAATCACTTGAAATTAGGAAAAAAAGTCTTCCTGAAAATCATCCTTCGTTGGCTACTTCATACAACAACATCGGAGGTGTGTATTACAGTATGGGCGAGTACTCGAAAGCACTTCAATATCTTGAGCGTGCATTAGATATTTGCCAACGGTCGCTACCACCAAATCATCCAAACACCAGAAGTACGAAACAGAGCATTGAAACAGTAAAGGAAAAACTGAAACTATAAACTTTTGTTTTTCAGTACTTTGCTTATTGACTGTAGTATGTGTGACTGTGACTGTGCACTTGCATTTTGTCACAGATTACACTATAAATCTAAATAAAGTGAGCAAAAATGTTTTGCTATGGAAGAAGAAGTATTTAGCAAATATCGAATAAGTAGCGTTGTCTCATAAGGAATTGAAATTTGAAGATAAGAAACAAATAGATCAGAGTAAATGCAATAATGCTAAAAATAATTATTATGCAACCTAAAAGTCTTTAATGCACATAAAATGCACTGAGAAAATTGTAAATTTATTATTGACGTATAAATTGAATACACTATAAAGTCTCTATTTTGAAGATGAAATCTTTTGAAAAAGAGGGAAATCATTTAGAGTTCTTGGAATAGGAATAGTGTAATGCTGTCCACTGTGATATATCTGCTTAGAATAATCATGTTCCGATTTAATGTTTCGTGGATCAAATTTTAGTAGATAAACATTGCGTGATGTTGCTTGATATATATAAATGGACGCAACTAAATAACGAGTTTCAAATATGAATTGATCTTCAGCTTGATAACTTTTTCATTCTTATTATTAAAATCATGGAACATTGGTTGTAGAATAGATCGACCATTTTGACTTGAAATATTGAAATGATATTCTGCATAGTCACGTAGCGATTCACGTAATTTAATAATTTCTATGATTTTGTTGACTATTTGGTGAAAGAGGATAACGTTTATCATGCAAACGAAATATTGGGCAAAATACACTGAGTTGAAACCATCTTAAAATTAGTTCTTGAAATTCTATATAAGATAACTGACGCTCTTCTCATCCTAGACTTATTACAACTCTTATGTAGTTTTTCTACTAAAACAACTCGACATTCGTATTACTATTGATACGCGTGTTTCAATCAGAGTTTGAGTACAGTCAAACATAGAAGAGCGAGATAAATTAGAACAATAAGAAATAAGAAATATGAACTCAAATATTCTATTCATTTATTACTTTCATTTATTAATAAAACAACAACAACCAAATCAAAATGTTTGACTTCAAATCATGTTCGAATAATCGAAAAGTTGATGAATTTTTGTTAATCATTATCATCATCTTCTTTATTTTGATGAGCCATACTAGATAAAATATTTTTCACATTTGGAATATGCTTGACATTTTTTCAATTACAAAGCAAGAATTTGTTTTATTAGTTTTGCTCCTTCACATGGCAATATCTGCAGATTATTTCGACCACTAGTAAAATGATACATTCCACCACGTGTACGAAGTGTTAAAAAGATCGTCGATGCTAAGATAATGCAATTATCTTGATAAAGTTGAGTAGAAAGAATTGTGTCATTCAATTTCAATTCTTCTTAAATGATTTTCCACCATTCTTCAAATTTTCCCTTCGATCATCAAGAATCTTGTTGATATCGATAATTTGATTTTCTACTTTTTGAATTTTAGAAACAAATTTTTCATAAACAAACGAATTCGATTTATTTTAATTGGTTTAGATTTTAAATATAGGAGGCATCAGCATTACTGTCAATATTTCAACAGAAATCATGTTGTTTTTTTATTGATATAGACAGATAAAACAAAACTCTTAATTCATTATTATCATAAGGAAGTATGTTAATAAATAAAACATATATTATGACGATAAAACGATTTCGGCTATCAATATTTATTGAGATTATGATGTATTTTGTTATTTTCATGATTTGAGTGTTGGTAAGAAACCCACCTACAGTTTTTCAACGAAAATATATCGAAAGAGAGAAAGAGTATAAATACCAGTGATTTTTGGTCTGAGAATTCATTTTATCGTAAACGATGAATACTGTTCTTATTCTTTTATGTTTGGTAGTTATCATTCAAAGTGTACCTTTGAGTGAGTTTTTTCCATATGGAATAACTGTGAATGATCAACAGCTTGCACCTAATGATGATGGAAGCACATCGAGATTGTCATTGCCACGCATATTCCCATATTTCAATAATAACCATCGTCAAATCTATTTGGCTAACAATGGTCTTTTTTCATTTCTTGGGCCAATATCTACATTTGTTCCAATAACATTTCCAATAGGTGATGATAGTCGAGTTATAGCTGGATTTTGGTCGGACATTGATACACGAGGAAATATTTCAGATGGAAATCATGTTTATTATCAAATTTATAGTAATGAAACTAGTACAGGTGTATTCAGTAAAGCATCACAATATGTTCGAGAATATTTTCCCGGTGAACGTTCATTTAATCCAACAATGGTGATAACAGGAACTTGGTATCGAGTTGGTACTTATTCATATCAAACAAACGCAACAAATACATTTCAAATTGTTCTTGCAACCGATGAAATTCGTAGTTTTGTTTTTCTTCTCTATAATCAAATTCAATGGACTGTTGCAGACAGTACAGGTGAAATTTTAGGTCAAGCTGGTTTCAATGCTGGTGATGAAATTGTCTTTGAAATGTTACCTCATTCAAGAACAAGTCGTATCACTGAATTAGTGAACATCAGTAATGTTGCTGTTGCTCGTCTATTTGTTTTTCGAGTTGATACAGATAACACCAATAACAATTCAAGGTCCATGTTTTAACAATATCAGCGAATCACATATCAAATGTCGTTTTGGTTATTCAACAGTTGTTAACGGAATTATTCTCAATGAATATCAAGCTCTTTGTTTAACACCATTTGTTTCATTGCCAACTTATACAAATGTTTATTTTAGTATTGATGGTGGAGATACATTTAATCTTATTCCACATATATTTTCTTATACATCAACTAATGATGTTCAATTGAGAATTTACAATCAAACAAATACAATTATCACTGTTGGTCAACAAACAACATTCGAATGGTATCTATCTGAAACAACAATTAACAGTTGGCCGAATAATACAATGAGACTTCAACTTCAAATGTGTTCTGTTCAATTAAATCAAACAAATGGTGGAATAGTACAAGATCAATGTGTTACTCTCGAAAATAATCTTATTCCAGTCGCAGGTTTACAATATGCAACAGCAGGAATTCCATCTATTGAAGGTACAATAAATCTTGGCACGATATACTTTCGAATAATTGCACAAGATAATTCGAATAGTAAAGTTTATCTTGGTCTTATTCTGCATTATTTACTTTACATAATTCTGGAATTGAAACAACAGGTTAATGTCAATCTTGGGCATCGGCTCAGCCATTACCTCAAACATGGAACGATAATTTACTTCCATGTCCATTAACATTAGCTCAAGCTCGTGTTGCAGGTTGTTGTTACGGTGTTGATCCATTGTGTAATGAAAATAATTTCAATTCATCAATGAATTGCCAATATCATCGAGGACGAGCAGAATATGATGAATTATCAGCCATTGCTTGTTATCAATCACGTTCAACTAATCAATGGAATGCTGGTGGTGAATGTTGTTATGCTCAATCAGGTCAATTGATCACTCATGGTCTTGATGCTGGTACCGATGATCGTTATCATCCAACGATTCATCCAGTTCAATGGTTTTGGCGAATATACGTATTTAGCAATTCAAAATCAATCATTGATTTTCAATTCTCAAATTCGAACAACACCAATCGGTTCGGCAACGGTTATACGAGGTTTTGCTGCTAAATCATCGAATTCTCAAGCACAAAATATGAGTGTAACTGTTTCACGACGAGAAATGTTAATTGTTCGGCGAGACAACGAAACAATTGATCTCGATGCAACAACCGATGATCAAGTATCAACAAATAATGTTTTAGTTCTATTTTATCCGGAATTAATCTTTGAATACAATCGAACAAGTTCAATTTTAACTTTATCATGGTTTATTGGTGTTAGTATTCAAATAACACCAATTTGAATTTCATCGGGTGATTTAATTCTTAATCTTGGAATTTCTCTCTCAGGTTCATATCAACATCAAACGGAACTATTCTTGGTTCGGCTGATTCTCTAACACTCGAACAAATTCATCGTCAATTCGGTCAAACTTGGTCAATTGATCCATTAGATTCATTATTCTATTACGAATCAGGTGATTCAGCAGCGTATTATTCATCTCAGAATCTTCTCTATGTTCCTTCATTTGTTTCTCCTGAACCACCATCATCTCAACTTAATGCAACACTTGCTGCTTGTAATATTGATTCTCAAAAGTCAATGGACAATTGCTCAACAAACATGTTTCTATGATATTGCAACATCGAATGACACTACACTTGGACAAGCATCCGCAGTAGCTTCGGAAGAACTTGTTCAAATTACTGTTGATCAACGTTATCCACCAGAATTTAATGCTAGTTTACCATTAACTTTAACAGTTGATGAATCATCATCTGTATCCATTGATTTTACAGCAACGAGTCCTTATACTTCGTCGATCATCTACGAACTTGCTCAAGGACCTTCATCAGCATCTTTTAATAATCAAACAGCACAATTTACATGGCAAAAAGCGATTACCAGTCAATCAAGTGTTATCGTACGTGTGACTGCTAAAGATACTCAATACAATTTATTATCAACACATGAACTTGTTCTCAATGTTCTTCCACGAACTATTCCACCATCATCATCTTCTCTATTCAAACTCTCGTGGATCTTTCTTCTTATGAATATTTTTGGAACATTTTTCTTTTGTCGCCAATAAATCTTACTTTATCTTTGGTAATGATAAAAGGCCGAACGAGCCGCATACCCTATTGGTTATTTTTCCATTATAAATAATCGATATATTTGCTCAAAAAAAGGTTCGATCGGATTAACAAAGACAAAGAATCTGAAAGTAAGATCTGACGGGGAAATCGTCGGATGTCGGATCCGATAAATTTTGATATACTATTGATAATTCAGTTTTCCTCTATCTCAGTAATGAAACTCTTACTGAAATGAGTCTTTTTTACTTATAATTTTATAATTTCGTCGAAATCAAACACATGCATTAACAAAAAATAAAAAATTCGGTATTTTTTTTACATATGACTACAACCAATGTTCTACAATTTTAATAATGAGAGTGAAAGTTATCAAGCTGAATATTAATTCATGTTTGGAACTCAATATTTAGTTGCGCCTATTCATACATAGCAAGCAACATCACGCACTCTTTATTTGCCAAAATTTGATCAAAGAAACTTTAACTTGGAACCTGATTATTCTAAATAGATTTATCACGGTCTATTCCAACAATTCTGAATGATTTCCCTCTTTTTCAAAATATTTCATCTTCACAATAGAGACATTCTATTGTATTTAATTTATACGTCAATAATGAATTAAAAATTTTCTCGGTGCATTTTATGTCCATTAAAGACTTTTAGGTTGCATAATAATTATTTTTACGATTATTACATTTACTACGATCCGTTTCTTTCTTATCTTAAATTTCAATTGCCTATGAGACAACGCTACTAACTCGATATTTGCTTAATGCTTCTTCTCCTCTAACAAAAATTTTTCCAGTCTTTATTTAGATTTATAATATTATCTGTGACAAAATGCTCGTACAGACTCACAATCATATATATTACAGCCAATAAGCAAAGCACTAAAAAACAAACAATTCATACTTTCAGTTTTTCTTTTACTCTTTCAATGCTCTGTTTCACACTTCTGGTGTTTGGATGATTTGGTGGTAGCGACCGTTGGCAAATATCTAATGCACGCTCAAGATATTGAAGTGCTTTCGAGTACTCGCCCATGCTCTGATACACCATTCCGATGTTGTTGTATGAAGTAGCTAAATCTGGATGATTTGCAGGAAGACTTTTTTTGTATATTTCAAGTGATTTTTCATAATATTGAACTGCTTTCGAATACTCGCCCATGCGATCATACACCAATCCGATGTTGTTGTATGAAGTAGCTAAATCTGGATGAGTTGCAGGAAGACTTTTTTCCGATATTTCAAGATCTTTTTCATAATATTCACGTGCTTTCGAGTACTCGCCCATGCTGTCATACACCAATCCGATGTTGTTGTATGAAGTAGCCAACGATGGATGGTTTTCAGGAAGACTTTTTTCCGATATTTCAAGTGATTTTTCATAATATTCAAGTGCTTTCGAGTACTCGCCCATGCTTTTATACACCGATCCGATGTTGTTGTATGATTGAGCTAAATCTGGATGAGTTGCAGGAAGACTTTTTTTCCTGATTTCAAGTGATTTTTCATAATATTCACGTGCTTTCGAGTACTCGCCCATGCTTTTATACACCGATCCGATGTTGTTGTATGAAGCAGCCAACGATGGATGGTTTTCAGGAAGACTTTTTTTGTATATTTCAAGTGATTTTTCATAATATTCAACTGCCTCGTTGTAGTTTCCTTGCCTAGCATGAATCATGCCAAATTGATGAAATATAACTACTTTTTCATTTTGATCAGAAGTTTGTTCGAGTAGAATTGCATATAACTCCTTTGCTTTGTCATATTTTGCTAATTGTATGAGCAGTTTACCGAGACGATGCCATCCTTTATAATTAGAAGTTTCTTTCTGAACACTTTCAGTTAATTTGCTTAATTCTGGATCGTTATCACTGGTCAATGTCAGTTCTACTTCCCAGATAGGAATAGAACCAAGAAGTTGTTTAATTTGTCCAGTACGAAATACTGAATGCATGGAGAAGAGAATTTCTGCTTCAGTACGAATAGGACTAATTTTATCGACATTGGCGAATGGTGCTTTTTGGATCGAAGGATCAATGTGCATCACAAATAGTACTGAAACTAGATCACCTTTAGCTGGATTACGACGAATGAAGTCTAACGATGTCTTTCGATTCTTGCTGGTGGATAAGAAATTGTTAAAAGCTAATAATCCACCTTGATTCTGCTTCAATTGATTGAAGTCAGTTTGTGATAAATCTTGACCACGATAGACGGTGAACGACTGAGAAGAAGTTTGACCACTGAACTGTTTTGAATGAAGATCAGCAATATTTTTATGTAAATCACGAATAAAAAATCCCATTTGAATGATAATATCGACATCCATGAGTCGAAGAGCTCGATTAAGCATAGAATAAAGAAAAGTCTCACATGTATACCACCAAATTGGTTGATGATCACGATATTCTTTTTCAATTCGGTCGACATTTTTCAGTTGCTTCGAATTTCCAGAGAGTTCGACACGACAGTATTTTACGAAGTCCATGATGTGGCCGTGATCAAAGTCAATCGTAAGTAAAATATCCTTCAGTATCTGTGTATACATGAAGGAACAATCGAGAACGTTCTTATTGGTAACACTCGTAGCTGCATCGCTAGTTGTTGCAAAACTAATTGAGACTGCGTTATGATCACAAGCATGTGCTGCTTGTTTGAGTGCTTCACATATGGGCTGAATGTTCGTAAAGACACCTTTAATTTTTGGCCATTCTTTCGTCCATTTCTCATGCCAATTCTTATTTCGACAGAAGATATAAATGTCACTTATTTGCTTTTTGCTATAAATAATTGGTACAGTTGTTTGTCCGAGTGCTCCGGAAATGATCATGAAAGCCGTCTCTTCTTGAATATTGTTGATAAAGTCGATGCATTTGTCTGCATCAACAAATGTGTTGACAGTGTTTACCACCTGCCGTAATTTCGTAATGGAATTGCGAAAATCATCATCTTGTTCATTTATATTCTTGTCTAACCAAACAAGATGAAAATTTTGAATAATGCGCTGAGTAGGTTGTTTGTGTTGGCTAGCATTCGAATTACCCATTGAGTTGACCGTAATGCTTTTATGTTGTTTTGTGCTGTGTAATCGTAAAATGGCGTATATATTTATATCGTATGTTGGAAGAAATAATATGATTACAGAATAGAAAAGAAAAAACGTGATCGAAAAATTGAAACGGTAACTGTTTCAGCGTGATGTCCTTATGATTCATCCCTCTTGACATTCTTTTTCTCTCTCTCTCTCTCTCTCTCTCTCTTCCCATATTGAGAAAATCGCTTCAATATCGGTGATTAATCGCGATTAATCGATGAAATCGACGATTTTTTCTTCAACTTTGAATAGAGATACATCGGATTAACTAGGCAATTTATCAAATCGATTATCGTGCGATTAATCGTGATTAATCACCGATTTTTTTCTTGACCACTTTTCTATCAAATTTCGGTATTTTACCTTCTTAAAATGATCTTTTGGAATCAAATCTGAATTCAAGAACATCGAATTGACACTGAGATGTTTTTCATCCAATTATTTTCAGTTTTTGATGGAGAGAAGCCGAAATGTGATTTTTTTTGTGGATTGATAATATACCATGCTGTGCAAGTACTCAACATTTATTCATCTGAGTGAGTCGATTCACATCAAGTGGTGAGCAAAGCAAACGAAACTAAGCAGCATATTCTATTGTAAAAAAAGTCGAAAAAAACCTTTGAAAGCTCTTCAAAAATCGGCGATTTATCGCGGTTAATCGCACGATAATCGTTTCGATTAATCATCAAAATCACCCCTGATTTTCATGACATGGGACGCAAAATATTTCTGTTATTTGGCTAAACAATAACATGAATGATGATGGCGTTGATTACCAACATATGACTGCACAATTATCGAATTACGATTAATATGATCAATCGATTTAATGATATTGATCAATGCATGAATTTCATTAAAAAAAGTATCCAACGAACAAGTTGTCCTGATCGGCTTGTCCAGCTAATGGAAATGGGTGCGTTACCATTTGCGAGAATAGGGAACAATCGATCATAGTTTTTAATGCCTTGATCAACACATACTGTCGAGTCTTTAAAACTACCGGTACATTTGATTCTTAACTACAAGTTGTTTTGTGGAAATTAAATACACTTTTGGTAACGCACTCACTTTTGACGTGGACAAGCCGTACTCTCATGATAAAGCGATTTGGTGGTACACTCGTGAATTCATTTTATATTCGATATCCAATCGTGCTCTTCATTGTCGTATCGCCAAACTTCATTCAGAACAATTCAAATTCAAGCAACAATCTCCTTTCGAAGTCTATCGTGGGCAAAGTGTACCCAAGTCTGAATTCGAATAGATGGACTCATATCGTTCAACTACTTCTTATCTACTAGCAAATGTAAATCTGTTGGTAATATTGTAGTGACTGTTCTCTTTGTCATAATAGTTGATCCTTCGAAGTCGTCAACAGATATGCCGTAAATTATTTAAATATAATGAAGCGCTTTTTTATCATCAAAAAGCTCTTGAAATTCAACAAAGCTCATTACCTCCGAAATCATCCCGGCTTGGCTGGATCTTATCACAACATGGGCGTCATATGTCAGAGTATGCAAGATTATTCCAAAGCATGCGAATATGTAAAATGTGCTGTTGAGATTGGACAAATATCATTACAACCGGATCACCCACTCTTAAAAACATATAAAGATCATCTTGGCTATATCTCGGGACTCAATAGTATATTCAGCTTTTTTAGTGATAAATCTAATTTCGAGTTACCTTTTCGAACTCATTTTTCCTCGATTATGCCCTTTATTTCTATAAGATTTTTATTTATTCATGAAATAAAAAGACGGTAGAATTGTTTCTGATAATTATTTCAAAAAGATATTTGAGAACATTCACCCCATTTAATACAATTGTTTTCAAATCCGAAATATTATATTGTGGATAATCTTTCTCCAAACTACCGAAAAAAGAACAGAAAGTGCATTCTGTGCTGCTAATACCGATTCTTGTAACATTGATGAAGCGAAACAATTCATTGGATTAACATCTTTCAATTTGAAATCAAGAATTTGTTTAATTGCTTCTGCAATATTACATGAAATATGCCCGAAATCGTTTCTACCACTAGTCATATGAAACATTCCAGCTCGTGAACGAAGTATGAGATGAAGCATTGATTGATTTGCATTGTGATCATGGTTCCTGTCAATGCTTTTAAATAGATTGTACAATTGTTGTTATGATTTAATTGATCATTCTGTAACAATCAAATACAAAAATCGTTAAAAGAATAAATAAAAAACATTTTTACAGAATCGCTGATGATTTTAGCCAAGATAATCCAATTGTGTCTTCGAATTTCGGAGGTATACTTTTATTCCAATGTTTATCTGTAGGATTCTCATCACTTTCGAATTCAAATAATAATTTGACCGTATGTTAGAAATACGGATCCATCGATAAATTCGTATCATCAGCAGTCATCATGAATGAACTACGCGCGCTTATTTTCAATAACGAAGACGAAAGATCTCGATTAGTCAATTTATTTGTTTAAAATCGTCTCGAATAAAAATAAATTGTCATTAATTGTTTGATTCTCAACTATTAGAGTCATCATCACTGCTATCACTATCTTCAATACCATCATCAACGTTTGATAAAATATCTTTCAAATTCGAAACTTTCAAACAATTAGTGAACGCTCTAAGTCCATGAAATAAACTTTGTCCCTCGAGGTTCAATTGTTGCAATTGTTTGATCGATAACTTATCAAAATGTTTTTTTATCATATAATTTATGAATCAATATATTGATCACTGCAGTAGTGCCTTTAGATGGCATATTAGAAAAATCTTGACGGTCACTTTGATAGAATATATGTATAAGCAGTTGAATTAATGAAATACATCTATGTTTTAGTTGTACTCATATGTTTAAACTTTATTGATCTTAATTAAAGTGTAGAATTTTCGACCTATTTTCTGATCGCA
>Ga0209930_1001610_pt1 | contig 33703 bp, 27 predicted proteins | sample ThiBiot_500_biof_2_FD_183948 | JGI IMG/M metagenome (GOLD analysis project Ga0209930, IMG submission 183948) | Wastewater bioreactor microbial communities from Cape Town, South Africa - Thiocy_cont_500_biof (SPAdes) | ecosystem: Engineered > Bioreactor > Thiocyanate-remediating >... | reverse complement strand
CAATCACACATTCTTATCCCCGATTTTCAGTAAGTTAAGAATATTCCTACCTTATGTTTTCTCGAAAACATTCACTTTCATGCATCATACTCAATATAACCATTGATATTCAAGCTTAATATCTCGCGAAAATTCATCTAAACCCTATTTCAATCATTCCATAGGCATTTACACAACTCAACCTTAGTAATAACCGCATTAGACATGAAGGTGCTCAGCATGTTCTTCAAGGTTTAAAATAGAACACAGTAGCTTCGCAATGTGTAAAGAACGAAGATTGATTTTCCGGTATCTTTCGAATAAATTGTTGTCGTACTTGCTAGAATTCGTCATTTTTATTAAATAAACAAGTAGAAAAATGTTATGAACGAGTATTATTTCACAAGTAACGTTCATCGAGAGTCGATTCACTTGGCCCTCGACTGAATGTGTTAGTGTGAGCGCATATAAAACTTTCAATTAAAAATCATGGACTATACGTATAAGAATGATAAAGTTTCATCATACATCATATATGGGCAGCACCTCGTCGGTAGTCGGCGTCCCTACGGTCCGCCACTTCCGACTCGAGCTGCCACATTTTCTCGACTCAAGCATAGGTAGTTATCGAATAACTAGGTCTAAATGATTATATCTATCTGAGAAGGATCACTTTATAGTTTTCTAAAAACAGCAATAGAGTCGGAAACGTCATATCTGATGTAACATAATCACACCATATGAAAAATTTACATTTTTTCAAAATATGAACCTTCTATAGACACAAATACTTTATAAAAACAATATTATTTATATCCGCATTCAACTACAAATTGTTGGTCTGCCACTAAGGTAAAGCCAGTGATGAGATAAACATGTGAAATTCTAGCGAAATCCGGATCATGGCAGTACACTTCCTCACCCTCAACACCCTCAACACCCTCACCCTCAAATGCATGCATTGCCATGCAACTACGAAATCTGAATAGATAATATACTGTCTTCTAGCCAAAGCAATCCGGACATTTTTTAAACACATGACATGACTTTTGCATACAAGAGAAAAAGAGAGCTGTTCGCAGTGAACATGCAAAAAAAATCTATTTAATTACTAAGAAAAAAATATTATCATTAAAATATAAGAGAAGTAGTCATCTAATGATTGAATTAGAATTTATGGCCGTAGTTCGATCAGCAGTTGCAGAATTCAGGATTCTGTACATTTAGACAATCAATATGTCAAGAAATAGAATTCTAGTTGTTTTCCTTCATGTAAGCCGGAATTGTGAATAAAATCCTGATGATTTGAACAAAATTTCTGCTTGTAATGTTGCTTGAGAAAAGGGAGGAAGTGAAGAAAAAATCAAAGCGTGTAGAAATAGAATTCTGAACTTAATTCATAAAGGTAAGTGTGAATGTGAGGGTTTGTAATTATTCTGCATATCGTTGTGATGAAGTCTTATGATTCAGGTATCTCACTAAGTTATACAGAGTTCTAAGTTGTGGCTGGTAAGAATTCTGCAGAGCCTCATTTTTCAATTCTGACAGCAGATTCGGATTCCTCATGATCAATTTCCTTTGGTCAAACTTTATAAAAGTAAGGCTAAATGTTTTTTTGACTCGGCACAAACAAACCAACAAACCAACAAACTCATTTAATTTTTTTCATATGACCCTCCTTACAGTCGAGGGAATAATATTTTGATAAATGATGATTGTTGTTGATTACTTGAAAAATCAGGATAAAGATTCTAACTCTGGATATAATCATGGGACTAAGAATTCAATCAGAAAGAATCTGTAGACACCGCTGTCGAATACATTTGTCAAAGAGAAATTCATACGGAAAAGGCAAGTTTTATGATTTGTGATTTTCGGATTCTTATTCCGTTAAATTTTAATTGAATGAAGTTCGTTTGAAATATTAGTTATTGTTTGCATCGACACATGACAGAAATGCAGCAATAACTACGAAATAACTAAACTGTTAAACAGTTCCATCGAATGAAACGAATATGATTCGAAGTATCTCTTTTCTTTTGAATACACATTATGAAAATATGTGTTGACGAAAAAAGTCTAAACAAACATTTCATAATTCGTTTTGAAAACATCTCCATCTTTCTCCTCTTGTCTGTTCGCTTCATTCGTTGTTTGTTCTTGTAGTTTAATCTCTCTGTTCTTGTTCGTGTTCTTCTTTTTCCATTTTATTGCTCGTCCAATAATATAATTCGTCCATCTATTTATTGCCCGTTCTTTGTATTCTTTGGTCCACTCGAATCAATCATTAATTGAGAAATAAACAAAAGTTCAAAATGGATTAATATTTTGCTGTTGTGTTTCGTTCGTTTATTATTAGTCTTTATTTACTTTGTCGGAGGTACGTGTATAAACAAAATAGTTCATCGAGACAATTAAACGAAAGATTTCTCTCTTGTAGATAGAAGAATGACGAATAACACAATGGAATCAAATGATGAATATATCCCACCAGTTAAATTGAAGAAAACTACAAATGAAGTCCGAGAATTTTTCTTTGCCAAATCGAATCAATTGACTTGTGTCATTTTTAAGGAGGATCATAATGATTTGTATTGTTTTGAATGTCATGATGAAGGTGATGTTATTTGTTGTGATTCATGTTCACGAGTATATCATCCTAAATGTCTTGGTCTTCTTACATTACCTGAAGGCGATTGGACTTGTCCCGAGTGTAAAGTATGTTTTCATGAATTTCCTAGGTTTTATTTTGGCACATTTCGATTTTTTAAAGATTACAGAATTACCATGTCAAATCAATGAACTTGAAACAATGTTAAAATGTGCTCTACGTCGAATGAAATCTCATCCTCAAGTATTATTAAATTTCAGTTTCGACAAGAAAAAAAAACAATGTCTTTTCGATTTTCCTAGGCAGCTCCATTTATGCATCCAGTTGATCCCGAACAAATGCCTGAATATCTCGATTATATAATTCATCCAATGGACTTAGAAACCATCGATAATAATATCGATTTAAAAAAATATTCATCTCCCGATGGATTTCTATCGGATGTGAAATGGATAACACATAATAGTGTGGTTTTCAATGGAAGCAAGTAGTCTGACATGACATTCAACATTTTATTTCTATGGAATTGATTTCTCTTCTAGGTCAAAGTCGATTTACTGGTGTTGCACGTGCCATTCTGAAAATAGCTCGTCATGAAATGACAGAAATCGAGATTTGTGCTGAATGCTATTTGCATAGTGCTCAACCATCGACAACTACGTGGTTTGCTGAACCATGTACGAATCCACATACATTATGTTGGGCAAAAATGAAAGGTTATCAACCGTGGCCAGCAAAAGTTCTACGAATTGTTAATGATGAAGTCGATGTGAGATTTTTCGGTCAACATGATCGGTAAATTGACTTCGAATGCAAATGAATATGTTCGGATTTTTTGTTTGTTTATAGAGCTTGGGTACCGATTAGTAATTGTTTTATTCTGTCGAAAGAATATCCGGGTGTTGAAAAGAAAAAATCGACGATGAATTTCGAGAAAAGTCTTTCAGAATTACAGATTCATATCGATCGATTGAAATCTCTCTATGGTTCATTTGCATATGCTCCATTACAAACACCACTTAGTAAAACAAAACCATTCAAATTCGTTCCTATTATCGATGATTCCATTCTGCCAAACTATGTAACAGTTGTAAATAATAATAATACGAATACACTTCGTTCGTCGATCAAGTGTAATAAATCAATATGTTCGCCAAATCCTCAACAACAAACGAATGATATCAATACAATGAAAACAGGCAAACGTTCGAATGAAAATTGTCAAGATCAACAAGAATTTGTTAAACGTGTTCGACTTTCATCTCGACTTTCAGACGATAGTTCGACTACATCGAATCGTATTGTTCTACGAATTCGAAAGCCTAGTGAAGATTTAACAACAACTCGACATGATTCAACTAGTAGTGCAAATATTCAAATTAAAGATCAATTGGAAATGGTTCGAGAAAATGACGAAGACGAAAGTCAAGAATCTAATATTTTCAATCAAATAGATGAAGAGTAGGAATAGATTAAGATTAGACTGTTTTTATTTTAATATCTTTCGAATAGAATATCATCAGTATCTCCAAAAGAATCACCGGAAGATTTAGTCAAAGAAGAAGAACCTGAAGAAAATATATTTATTATTGATGATGACGTAAAATCATCCATGGACGCACTATTGGATGCTGTCGAAACAGAAATAGCTAATTACAATGCTCGACTAATAGCATCTGTATCTGTGCCAACTCAACCTCAAGCTCCACTGCAATTCGCTGAAAGACGTTCGACAGTTAAACAACCTCGAAAATCGAATTTACAACAGCGTGTTCTCACACCACAACCAAATCTCAGCGAACAATCAGTTATTTCGAAGCCTCTTTCAATTAGTCCTGTTAATGTTGACATTCCCGAAGAATCTCGATCGATTCCTAATGATAATCTCCTAACACAATATCGAAATTTACGACGAAGTTCTTCGATTGATACTCTCAGTGTAAAATCCGAACCAATGGATACTGACGAATGTCAAAAACGTCGACTGGTTCAAATACCTTCTAATAATTCATCATCATTATCAACAAAATCTTTTCTTATCTCTCCACCTGCTAATCCTTATCCTCAAAAGCCAAAAACATCCATTCCTCCTGTCAATACAAATACAAATACAAATACAAATAATAATAATAATAGTAATAATAATAACGTTCCGACGTTTGCACCTCGACTATCCTCAACAACAGTTTCACAGAAGAATAATTGGCCAACAAATACTGCGCAAAAACGACCTGGACCACCACCAGTTGTCTATCCACATCAAGCACAACGAAATAGTAATTCAAATCCACCAACAACGAGAATGAATCCACCTACCTCATTACAACCACAATCGTTCGATATATTTTCTGTTAATCCTCCTATTGTACAGCGAAGACCAAATGGTGTACCTTCAGTACCCAATCGAACTCCTCCTGTTCGAGTATGTTCAATTGTACTTATCTTTTTTTTTTCTATTTATCTTCTTTCAAGATGCCACAATTTCCAACTCCACCAGTTCGTCCATCAATTGACGAGTAATTAAAATAGTTCTCAAATTCAAAAAAAAACAATTTCTCTTCAATCTTTCATTTAGTCATCAAACACCAGCAGAAATCCAGCTAATAGTCAAGAATTTCAATGATAAAGTAAATCAATTTCACTCGATTTCTCATTATAATCTCTTTGACATTAGTTTCAACAATTGCTGACTGATTTCACTGTCAAAGTCGAAACAGCATTGGAATCCAATCGAATTAAATACGAAAAAGAATTAGAAGAAACACGTCGAACTTATCGTCAATCAATGAACGAATTACGTACGATCACGACTCAACAAGTTCAAGAAATGCGCAATAGTTTAGAATTACAATATTGGACACGTTTATCCGACATGCGTCATCGATACGAATCGACTCTTCATCCCCAACAACAACAACATTTCAATAAATCAAATAAACATTTCAATGGTGTTCCACGTTGATCAATCAATTCGTTTTTTGTTTCTCTCTACAGTATTATTCTTCCGTTATGTTCTCAATAAAAGATATGACAATTTCAATGTATATTAACTGTCAAAGAAAAAGACAAAGTGCATTTTGTGTATTTTCAAGAAAAAGAAACCGACAAACGATACACACACATTATATATTAATATAAGAGTGAAATAGAAGAGGTTGTTAAACGGGTACTAAATGCGAAAGGATAAAAAGAAAGAAGTAAAAAGAGAGTTTTTGTTTTGTCTTGTTTTGTTCGATGAGAATTTAATCGAGGCCAAGGTTCAATGGGTGTTTGGGTGTTTCATTGAGAAAGAATTTTTTCATAAATTCCGAAAAGAGATTATCTAAACAAAAAAAACACGATCATTGAAATTCAAAAAAAAACTCCGATTTTCAACATACAATCCATTTTCTTTTGACCGTGCTCGGTGATGAAGTCATAGGCTTTTTCAGCAGCACTTTCATCAATGTCCCATGAAAGAAGCATATTAGCAAATTCACTTTTTGATACGGCACGTTCATCGAGAAATTCGTTGGCACGATATAAAGCTTTGTGTAAACCTTCGTACCATTCTGGAAATTCGTTTTTGTCCTTTAAACCACCGATGATATCATTCATGACATCGAGCCATTCATCTTCAAAATAAACATCATTTCTCGTTCGATAAGACAAAACAAACAAATAAATATCAAATGTGTTGATTTACCTAAATCGATGTTACCATCGTTGTTAGCATCGCCGATAGCGCATAAATCCCAAAAGTATTTTTGAAAATGTTGTTCGAGACGTTTACGTAAGATTTTTAATCGTGCATTTTTGTTTGCATCATCTTGTGAAACAATTGACTACAGATGACAGGTCTCAAAATCGATGTTTTTTAGTAAAGAAATAAACAAACAAACCTCAATAGCAGCTTCGAAATCTGTCCAATTGACAAGACCATCGTTGTTTGTGTCTGAAGAAGAAAAAAACAAGTCATATTATGTCGAAAATAGACACGACAACATGAATTTGATTCAATTACCAAGTGTTTTTGTGAAGAATCGTTCGAGTTTCTTCAAAGCTGTCTTAGGAATATTGTCACGAGGCATTGTAGACGATTGATTTGTAGAGCTTACTTTTCAGACAAAGAGAAAGTCAATAGGAATGAGAGAAATCTGAAATTAACGGATATAAGTAGACCAATATCTATATATATATATATGCATATGCGTATATACTACTATGTATAAGAGAATATTCATTGCTAATGCGATGAATCGTCTCTGCGTACACAATAGATAGACAAGAAGGATAATCTTTATCTGTATAGTTTTGCACACCGTCCAGAATATTCTCGGCGAGTTATTATGGTTTGCCCCTTCTCGATGCCGTTCGCAACTTCTTAGAACAACAAAAAATATCGGTTATACGCAAAAAATGGTTAATCATTTTACTGTCACTGGAAGGAGAAAGAAAACGAGAAAATACGAGAGATAGAACAATACACGGATATTATTCATGAATGTTTTTCTTCTCTCTATCTCTTTTTTTTTGCCTAGCTAACTTTCTACCACCTCTGCAAATCTATTTTCTTTTCTGAATCACTCACCACTTGAATCCATCGATCAGTCAATGATTAATTTCATTTTCTCATATAGATATACGCACATATGTATGTATGGTACAAATCACTAAGTTTGAGTCGAGTTTTCTTTTTTCTTGCTCGTAACCTTGTTGGTATACATCGTAGAGTCGTATATCAAATAGACAAATGCGTTTGCGTTTTTTTTTCCGAAGCAAAATAAGCAGAAGCAGAAGCAGAAGAAGAAGAAGAAGAAGAAAAAACGTATATGGTTCCTCGCTTAGTACAAGATATCTTTGCCTACATACGATGCGTCTGTATACAAACAAATGACGTACGAACGGTCCTTCTATTTTCTATGATTACTTGAAGAGAGAAAGAACGACCAAGTAGAACGCATATAGATGAGAATTGTTGTACAATCAAGATTCTATACGGTCGTTTGCGAGTGATAGTTTTTTTCTGCTCTAAATACGATAACATAAGCCATTGATGAGCGAAATAGGATACAATAGTTATAGCTATGGTAATTTGTTTCTTTCTTCCTCTAGATCGTTTGCATACGTATACGTATATTGGGGTTAACCAGCTGTTGTTTTACTGACTGGAGCAAAAAAGAAACTCGTTTGTACAGTTTCCGACAATGGTAGAGTCATTAAAAGAATAGGGCAGAGATCGATATGGAATGTCAAGAAGGCATTTTGCTCGTGTATATGTATTTATTGATTAAAAACCATAAATGTTAACAAAAAAGAAAGTTTTCACGAAAATTGAAACGACTATCGATCAAATCTGTATGTTCGAAGATATAAATCATATTTACGTATAATAACAATGATAAATAGTCGTATTTGGAAAAGATGAATGTGACTTATTCATATAAACAACAAAATTCTATTGAGATATTTCGTTTTTTTTTGTTATTTGTGCTGAGATTTGCTAATGATTTGACTGAAAATCAATCAACAAGACATATTTGCAAGTTTCCTTCTCGATAGGCAACTAACCATCCATATACTACAAACAAGTAGTAAGGTTTAACCAGAAAAAAAACGACAAAACGCATGTCAACTGTTCGACAGCATTGATGTAGATGAAAAACGATATCAGCAAAGACGAAAAATAGATAGGTTAATGAAAATTTAGGTGGATGATGATAATCAACCCACACCAAACGACGGATACAAACATGGACAAGATTAATATTCGAAATTTCTCATTTATTATTACTGAAAAACTTCATCGATTCGTGTTTTGTGTGTGTTGAGATATATTTCTTATTCAACAATCGCAATTGTAAAGTTGTTCGTCATATGGAATCTATAAATTCCAATTCATTACGTACAAAATAAATAGATGAGACGTAACAAGACTTGTTCTTTTCGGTATCAAATTTCGATCATGCTGAGAAACAAAAACATTCATTAGTTACACATAAAATCATTCAAATTTTCTTTTTCAATGAGAATATTTCATAAACATATAAGAGCTTTTCAAAATAACATTCGTAACGGTGCGGTGAGAAGAAGGAAAAACATATCAATCGGCTTATCAAATAATCCATAACATCAATCGAAAGAGTTGTGAATGTTATCTTTGAATATCGCAATGTCAGCGTACCTATGCGAGCGCATTCAAAACAATGCTTGACCTGAAAACAAACCTAAATATAGATTTCAATGCGTGATGTGTTTTAAGTATTAAGTCCAACTTGAGAACGCAACAGCAAACATCAAGTACGAACAGAAGCAAAGGTGAAGTGCTTATCGTGAAATATGTATTTATCTCATCATTCGTTCTTCTTATCGGCCTGAATAACTGGGCAATAGAATAAAGAAGGACTCAATTTTTTTTTCTAGTCTTCATTTTATTTAACTGAAAATACAATGAATTCCCTTGCTATATTTTCAGTGTTATCATCTCGAATGTTAATAATATGAGATAATAGTCGACCTTTGAAAACAAATATATAAATGATAATAAAAAAGAAAGAAGAAGATGGAGAAATATAAATCGTCCTTCAATATATGTATGCATGTATGGATAGACAAACAATGTATGCACATACACACATCACCTAGATCGAATATGTGCCTATCGTATCGTTCTGCAAGTCAGCTGTTGCTTCGCTTTGTTCGTCGTCATCATCAAGCTTAAAATGCCTCATTTTAACTGTTCAAACAGCGAATCGAACGAACGGGCGGATAAAACGAAGAAAAAAAGAAGAAGAGGATGAGAATAGACGAACGAAGAGAAAAGAAAAATATAAGTCATACAGAAAGAGAGAAAGCCCATGCAGTCAGTGCATGGCCAGTCCATACTATAAGATGTCATTCGCATCATTGTATCGTAGTTGAAAAGACCGAGGAGGGGGAGAAAGAGACGAAGAGAGAGAAGAAAATGGATGTGTATGTTTGATTTTCACGTGAACTTTGGAACGAGTGATATGACTCGATATTGTCAATATCTTTTTCTTTGATATGTCAGTTAGTAAATTGCGACATTAGAATAAAACAAAAAAAGAAATAGACGTACGAAATTCGAAAAGAAAGACGACGTAAGTATTATTTTGAAATGATTATTAAGTTAAAGATAATAATATTCATGATAATAGTGAAGAGAAAAAAAAAACATTTTTTTGTTTCATTTAGATAGTTTATATTATGAAGATAGGTGTCAATTCTTTATTGTCATTGCTCGATGTTGGTACCGGCTTTTGTTATTGGTTATTGGGTCGAGATTTACTTGAAGAAGAAGTTAAACGTATTCAAGATCTATTCATAAAAGTGAAGAAATCTGACGATGAATCCTATCTAATTCATGAATTAAATAGTCTCTCGCCGGGCAAAGATTTACTTCTTGTTTGTGATAATCAAAATCATAATCTAGTTCAATGGTGTATCATAAATAATTACACAAAAGCTCTTCAAGTATTACTCGATTACGGTTGTAATCCGACTCGTACAGGCATAACAGGTTATGATTTACCACTTGCATTGGCTTGCTCTTTAAATCATTTGGATATGATAGAATTATTACTGAATTACGGTGCCAATCCATCGGGTAGTACAATGTTATCATCACATATTCGAACATATTTATCTCAGGAAATCGTTCCCGAACATTATTTAAAATTAATTGATTTATTTAAATATCGAAATAGTCTCACACCATTGAGTATTGTTCTTACATTTGATGATCTCGTCATGTTTCGTTTATTAATGGGCGAAACAAGTAATTTATCATCGATATCCGCATCATCACTATCGTCATCATCATCTGTAAATAATATTTCGACCATAGATGATTGCCAAATGAAAATATCCGAAACAGATTTTGATATATTTCGAGAAAAATTAAAAATCGAAAACTATGTAGAAAATATGTCACAAGACGCTGAAGAATGTTTAGAACCATCGTCATCAGCAGTTACAACGCCACAACAGCAACAACAACAACAACCACAACCACCACCACCACCACCAGTACAGCAAATGTTAATCGCTAACGACGATATGTCAGATTATGTAGAACACGGACAACAATATTCTTTTTCGGACACGTTAGATGCTGAATCAGCTTTTGTTAATCACGACGACGGCATACAGGTGAATATCTTTTCAAAAATTTTTCTTTTTGTGCGATTATTCAATCAAAAAGAAGTTCTTATATAACTCGTATAACATCTGTCTTAATTATACATATTTGTTCAGACATTATCAGACAAATGTAATCAAATCGGTCGAAGTACTGAAGAAGAAATATTCATACCTCGAGCAACAACCGATGGCGGTTATTACACAGTTGATGGTAGTTCCGGTCGAGTTAAATCTCAACCGCCTCTGGCTACACTTGACGAACAACAATTACGCGAAATACATATCGAAGAAAATACTGAAAATCTTTGTCCGATTCAATCGGCAACACAAATTCATTTTATTCATCGAACAAAAAGTCAACAACAATTGCTCAAATATCTTTCGAGTACGAATTCATCTCATCGACATTCATTACCCACGAATGCAATCGTCGAGAATAGTCACGATCAACCATCGAAACGTTTTCGTTCGACATCATCATTTCTTCTTTCCAATATGCCCAATTCAACGAAACATACGGCACATCTACTTCGTCTTCTACATCAAATGATTGAATACGAAGCAGCTACAATTTTAGATTATTTTCTTAAGAAACATCGCAATGAATTCAATGATCATTTTCATACGGCAGCGAATAGTTCAGATATTCAATTGAAAACATACGAATTATTAGCAAATATCAAGTCCGATCGAATCTATAATGTTCTTGTTTCATCGAATTGTGCTTATTTTAACAGTGTAACAACAAGTCTATGTGATAGAGAGAACAATACATTAGTTCATTCATTACTCGCACAAAATCCTCTTAAATATCAGCCAAATGAAATGATTAAAATGCTTGAAAGATATATGTCAAATGGTTTAAAAGAATTCATCAATCGACCAAATCTATCGAACCATTGCATGATTCAAATCTTACTCTGTAATGAACATTTTCTTAAAATGCTTTTCTTTCCACGAAGTTTACAAACATCATCGAAATATTTAACTATGAATTCATCATATTCATTGACAAATCATCTCCTACCAATCTATGATTCCGAACTTGTCGATAAATGGCGACATTCATATTTAATTCTCATTGAAATTTTAATTAAACATGGTGCACGTATCGACATATCAGCTGGTTCGTATCGAAACAGCATTGATTGTCTATTTTCATCACTTATCGATTTATCTAAACGTTTACTTGCCCTGCCAACTCTATTCGATATGAAATATCTCAAACATTTAATTATTCTTTTACTTTCGTCATTGAATTCGAAAGCACGGTCAATCTTTTTTAAATACAATGTCGAACGATTTCTTCATCTACTTGATTTTATTCATATTAATAACGATGATCTATCCGATATACTTTCGATTGTTCACGTTCTTTTACAATATGAATGTCAACCATTACGTTTAAATCTACATGCACTCATGCATTTTTTTAAATCTTGGTTAACTAATCCGAATTTTTTATGTTCAAGTTTAATTGGCAAAGATCTATTTATGCAACAATTTTTAACTATACTTATTCGTCGATTAAATCTATCAGCTCATCTAATAACATCGTCCGATGTTCCATTGATTGTTACAACAACAAATACATTTCCACGTAAATCATCGATATCAACAGCAGATAATGATATTTGTCTACAAAATCTCTTTCAAATTCTACTCAATTTAATATCAATCAGTCAAACATGTTTGCAAATTCATTCGATCTATGAATTACTATTGATATTTTTCAATCATACATCGATTGATATCATCAATAATGATTTAACACAATTACCTATTGTGTTTCTATGTACACAGATCAAATTAATCCATCATTGTTTATTAATCCCATTTCTTGATTTATTTCTCATGATTCATACACGAACAATGATTTATAAAACGAAAGATATGCTTTCACAAATATCAATCAAACGTTTATCTGTTGATTTATATAAATATTTTCTTTCGATTGAACATTCGAAATCAACTGTACGTTCACTTCGACATTTGTCAACCAAATATCTCTATCATCATATTCAAAAGCCATTTCATGAAAGTATAACAAGTTTGCCGATAAGTGAAACACTCAAAGAACGATTAATTCATTTTCATGATATATAAATAAAAACGAACATTCTTTTTTTTTCTTTTTGAATCTCTTTTCTTTTTCGTATTAAAACTATAGAAAAAACAACAACAACAACTAAACCTAGTCAGTCTTCTTAACTTTCGTGTTTTCTCCTGCTCCTTTTTTATACTTATCTACTCGCCAGGTCAGATTTTCTCTCTCTCTCTCTTTCTTTCTTTCTTTTTTTGTTTAACTGTGATTCTTTTTTGGCTTCGCTGGCGAGAATTTCTTAAACTCTTTTTTTTTTCTTGTACACACAATCTTGTTGTTTTCCTTTTTTTACTTAGTCTTTTTTTTTCTTTTGAACGGTGATTATGCATATTTATTCTTCGGTCATTTATCATCATCGAATTACTTGTTTCGGATTAAGAACATTCCTCTCTTTTTTTCTGTCTTTTTTCTCTCTCTCTCCTGTTTTTTTTTGCTTGATAAAAAGTATGTGAATGATATTAGATGTGTATAAAGAAAACACGATAATTTGATGAATGATAATCGATTGTTGAACAGCGACCCCTACTGATCATTGTTGATTACAACATAAAATGAACCAACTGCATTGATACTCGAACTCATTCTTTGTTTCACGATTTATCACATCGCGACAGCAGCAGTTTTTTTTATTTTTCTTTTCAATCGAAGAAATGATTCATCAGAAAAAGAGTTGATAAGCAACGTTGTTGAAAGAGAGCGAGAGACATTTAAAAGAAAGAGATCTACGTGAATTTGATTTGATTTTAGGTGATAGATTTCAGAAAGAAAATAAAAAAAACTAACATAATTACATTCCAGTATGAGTATTAACGGTGCAGATGTGAAATTAAGTATGTCATTTTCGATGAGTTCATTGATTTCATTAGGAAATTTGTTTATTTCAGCATCATTTCCGGTCGGTGAAACAGGCACAAATGTAACAACAGTAACATTCGGTCATCGTTCGGGCAAATTAGTAGCAACTGGTAGTGAAGATAGTACGATTCATATCTATGTTATTGGTCAAATGACATCATTATTGGTAGAACAATCTTGATTTGTTTATCAATAGAATTCTTTTTGTTGTTGTTGTTGTTTTTTTCAGTCATCTCAATGTCAAACAAGTGCGATCACGGCATTAAGATTCTCGAATGAAGAAAGTCTCTTGGCTTCGGGTAGTCGTTCAGGTGCGATTAAAATCTGCGATTTAGAAAGTCAAAAAGGTAGATTCCGATTTGTACAACCGATTCTCTCTCGAAAAATGACTTTATTTGACTAGTTATTCATCCTGGCGGACATAAAACATGCATTCGTTCGATTGAATATTTCCCATCGAGCAATAATTTTCTCGCAACAGCCGCTGTCGATGGCACAGCAAAGGTTTGTTCACGAAGAACTCAATTCTCGTTTTATCAATTTCGTTCGTTTAGCTATGGGATCCACGACGTAAAGGTTTTATTTTTAATTACAAAGGACATAACGGTGCGATTAATGCACTGAAATTTTCTCCCGATGGTCGATATTTGATCACGGCTTCGGATGATACAGCAATTCAAGTAGATTGAAATGATTATTTTGTGTTTAGACATAAAATAGTTTTGCGAAATTAGATGTGGGATGTAACAGCTGGTAAACTTTTGAAAGCGTTTCAAGAACATCAAGGACCTGTACATACGATTGAATATCATCCGAAGGAGCTTTTGCTTGCATCAGGTGGTGCCGATAGGTTTGTTGATTGGAGAATATTCGATTGAATTCAATGAGAAATTTGTTTAGACGAATTAAGTTATGGGATCTCGAGAAACTTCAATTTATCTGTGAAACAGAACTCGAAACATCAGCTATCAAGTAAATTCGTCATTCAGAATTTTGACTGATCATCATTTTTTGTTTTTCTCTCGCAGATGCTTAGCATTTGAGCCGAACAATGCGAATTATATTCTCTCGGGTTCGAACGATATTCTCCGTGCTCATAGTTGGGAACCTGTTCGACTGCTTGATACAGTTCAAATGAACTGGAAGAACATCGTCGATATGACGATTCACAAAGATCAACTGGTAGATTTCGTTGTTTTGTTTATTCAATAGCCTATTTTGAATTGATTTAGTATGGAGCATCGGCTTTGCAAAATAAGGTTTACATTGGTTCTGTTCAACTTTCTGTAAGTGATTTCGATTGAGAAACATTTTTGAATGATTAGTTTTTTTTTTTGGTTAACAGGATTTGAAAACCAAACGACGTATTTCTCCGGTTCGAGATTATTTTCCAAGTGATCTCAAAGGTCCATCGACAGCAGCTAGTTCTGTATCTGGTCGTCGAAGTACCTATCAACCCATGACAGTCAAAGACGAACATGTCAAACTTCAACCTGAACCAGCAAGTACGAATACGTCCGACGATTCGAAATCATCGGTTGTCGATAGCGTTATGATCGATAATCAAGCTGATTACGATCGAATTTTTCGTGGCAAACAGCGTTTACCTCGATCGCCAAGTCATCCAACTACTTCGGCAACGGCATCGGCACAAACATCAGCTGGCTTTGCATTACAAATCCCGACAACGAACGAACCAACACCGGTGTCGATTACTAATACAACAGCTCAACCGCAATCACCTCCACCTCAAGTAAAAAACAAACGCAGAGTCAAATCATAATCGAACTTTGTTTCGTATAGGTTCCTTCGCCGCCACCACCAAATCCTCCTGAACAAGTAAAATCCGGATTTCGAATTCTTCTTTCATCTTTTTGTTTATATTTTTAGTCTCGAACAAACGATCAAATATTCGCAAGTTTATCCAAAGGTCATCAAACAATCAACAGCGTTCAACAACAACGTACACGTAATCTCTCTCTTTTAACAAATCTCTCTCGAAGCACCAATTCTCAAGTACGACCTATTCCTTTAATCGAACATTAATCATATTTTCTTTCGTATAGACAACTTATCAAGCCATAATTACCTCGCAAGATCTGTCTCTCGAATGTTTTCTCTTACGTTTCCTAACAGAAAAATCTTCCAAGTAACATTATCATTTCCTTCTTCGTTTTAATTCGTCTTGTTTTTAATTCAGAGATGGTTGGAATCTCGAATTATGTACATTGATTTTACCTGGCATTCGTGATTTACTTAAATCACATTATCATTGGTATAATTTAACAGCATCTCAAACATTAGTTCGTTTACTTTCGGATTTCGGTAAAATGATTTACGACAACGTTGGTGCGAAATCAATTGGAGTTGATCTGAGTCAACAATCTCGGTACGAGAAATTCTTTTCGAAATGTTCACTCGACATCTTTTTCTGTTCTTATTTAGACGAGATAAATGTAAATCTTGTCATTCAATTCTTCATGATATTCGATGTATTCTCGAAGAACGTCTGAAAAACGTCTCGGATCTATCACTAAAACAAGCATTTGATGATAATCTTCGCTTATTAAACGCTTGCGAACGTTCCTAATAAACTCTTCTTATCCGTTCGACAGATATAAAAGCAATTGTCGTTTCTCTCGATTTTCCCTGTATACTGTGATCAACTTATATATTCTTTTTCGCTTGACCAATGAAAGACAAACGTATTGAATTCTTTCTTTCTTTTCTTCTCATATATATACATATGTATGAATAAACTTTTCGTTTGATTTTGTTTGTTTTTTTTTCGATTAAAAATGCAATTGTGCGGATGTTTGCCGGTTAATATTCATAAGGAAAAGCCCAAACAACGGCCGGTTAATAAAAAACTCTCATTGAAACGTGGTAGGTTCGAATGAAAAGCGAATGTTTGTCGATATTTCGGGTTTTCGAATTAGATCTAGCAACGAATAATCATGGAATGCCAACAGGGGCCAAGTAAGTTCGAATGATGATGTTTTTTTGTTGAGCTTTCGGTGATTTAGGATGCGAACGAAATCGAGCACGAGTACAGTTACCGAATCGAGCACCAAACGATATACTTTGAAGAAACAAGTGTCAACAACATCGGTTAATAAAGTGATTTTTCTTGATAATTATCGGTCGCAAACGGACGTTTCAGAACGACGATCGAAGTTTGTCGTTTTCTTTCATTTTCTCTTTGAAAATTCGTTTGTTTAGTGTAAATATAACTGAAAGTGAAAATGAACAACGAAAATTTCTCAAATTAAACAAACAAAAACGTCGATCTATTCATGAATTGCAATTTAATCGCACAGTTTTCAGTGAACATAAACGTGCCAAGTAGAAAAGCAGATCGTTTTCTCAAATTGTTCACCAACATTTCCTTTGGTAGAAGTTCGCCAGATGTGAACCAATTACCAGCCGGTAATGCGTCATACGAGACAACAACTTGTGATGAACTTGATAATCCTGATCATTCACGTCATAAACGATCAGCTCGTCGTCGAAAGTGAGCGTCTTATTTGAGATTGAGGAAAAGATTTTTTAAATTATTTCAGACGAAGTAAATCGCCTCGAAAACAAATGCCTTCGGAAATTCTCGATGCTATCAAGTAAACAAATCGGAAATTCGTCTTATTATTTGATTTTCTTAATCAAATTCGTAGGTTCGAACTGGTAGAACCAGTTGGTCTCGATGAAAGTCAACTCAAAGACATTCCTTATGAAAACATCAAGTATTAAATCAATAATTTGCTTGTTTTTCTATTTATTTTGAAATTTTGTTCTCTCAAGAACAACATCTCAACCATTTCGAATCAGTCTTTCGCCTCATTCAGCTCGTCGTAGGCGTTCATCGACGTTCAATCGTGCCGGGTAGCAGCTCTAACTTTCAATATTCAAATTTCTTTTTTGACTTCAATGATTTTCAGCGATGTTGTTCACAATGCTTCGAATAATATGTTATCTTATCGACCTCAGCCAGCTGTCGTTTGTGTCGCTCAAGTTAAATCAACAGTAAATTTGCCGAAATCGATTTTGTCCTTTAAACAAATCGTTTCTTTTGTTTTCACTAGAAAATTATTAATATTACTCGAACAACGGAGAATTGTACGGCGAACTAAGAAATCCTTTGCCGAAAAACGATTGTGTCTTCTTCTTTTCTTTTAGGAGAGAGAGAGAAAAAAAATACAATCGACTTACTGATCGAATCGAAAAATTATTTGTTTTTTTTCTGATTAGTCGTTTCTTTTCTTTTGTTTGGATATAATTACGTATCTATGGATGGTTATTATTATTATTTTTCTGTTTATTTGTCAGATAATAGAAAATCGAATAAATTAAATTGTTAACTGTAAAAGAAATCTCTCTCATTTCGATTGTTTCGCAATCGATCAGTCTAAATAATAGCTCATCGTTTGCTGAAATCATCGGGGGAATTCGTTTTGTTTTTATTGAAACTACAAATTGATTTGTCTCGTGAAAGATAAAATAAATATGTAGATTTAACAATTGAATAATTTATCGTTGCGTTCAATACACCCTTGAATAATGTCTGTCAAACATTGACGCATAACACAGTTAGATAAGAAACATGTACTTGAGTTATTGAAAAAATATTTATCATAAATACTTCTCGACATTGCATTTCGATGTTATCTAGTCGAACCCAACAAAACAAAATATAATAATAATAAAAGACAACAATGAGAATCTACGCAAATTGACGAATGCAAATGCATCGAGATTTATCTCGAGATTGATGAATTCAATCAAAAATGGAATGTTGCCCGAACCGAATGATAGTCATCAAATGTACATAGACTAGTTAGAAGCAACTGCATTCTTCTTTTTTATGATCGCCACAATAAACCGTGCGTAGAAAAGGAAAGATACCGGTGATACGATCGTCACAATATATGTATCCATGTATATACACAATGATGCCTATCTGTCTTTCTTGTTCTCTCTCTCTTTCTTTTTCTTTCAATTCTGTCTATGCTCACGGGCTTGATTTGAATGAAATTCTATTCCCAAAACAAATCAGTGTCGCACCAATAACTCACTGAAGGTCCTTCTTGAAATCGTCTTTCCGGATATGTATTGCATCATTGTATGTCTCTAATCACTTAACAACACACTTGCTTGTCGTTTTTTTCTTTGTCTTCTATCATCATTTTTGATTATCGATCATCAGAAATCACACACCCATTTTAACTTCGTTTAATTTCTCATCCGCCTTCATCATGTTCTTCTCATTTTTCCATTTAAGAATGCCATCAAACATTGTTCAAATGTCCCATTTGGATGTTTATCATAACCATCAGTCATTGTCGCATTCGATTGACGCGCGCGTCGTCGTCCTCATAGTTGATCTGAGAGAGCAATTTATCGGCAAATATTGAACAACTTGGAAAATGTAATTGTTCTGCTTGTTCTCGTTTCGAATTAAAGACAACAGTAATAAGTCTCTCTTTCTATATAAGTGCGCGTAGTATGTGTTTGGAGGTAGTAGAATAGAATAAAAAAAAAAGAAGAAGAAGAAGAAGAGCAGTTGTCTCTCTTTTCTCTTGTTTAACACACACACGCACATACATATATATATATGTAGGACTCAACTGATAGTCGTCATCGCCGCCTTTTGTGTATACATACATATACAAGAGAGAGAGGGAGAGTCATGTTATGAAGACAATGAAGTGAGTAGACTAACACTATAACTTACTATAAGTAAGCAAGAACAATTGTTCCGCACGAACGTATTAGAGTAGAGAAGAACTACATTGTCACAGAACGGCACACTTCTCATCGTCTCTCTCTCTCTCTCTCGTGTTCACACATCGCTTTGCAGTACACATAAATACTTGAGATCTGCAACACGACATACGTATTGATTAATTCAATCGTCTTATTACGTCCTCATCTCAATTCTTTCTTACTATTTCTCTTATTTTGCTCTTTATTTATGTACAGTTAGATGATAATGTGTCGAACTAATTATTCTTAGACGAACCGTTTCACAGTTATCAATCATTAGTGTTTCTTTTTTCATACCAAATGGATTACTGCCTACGGTTTTATTTCTTGTCTCATGTCTTCGTTCATCTTACCTTGACAACAACATCAACCGATCAATTCAATGGTCTTCTCCGTTCACTTGATGTTCAACAAGACGAACGTATTCGACTTGAATGTACAGTGACGTCGAAATCCGATGCTGAAGAAGTATGTATATCTGTCGAAGGATATTTCATTCGGTTAGATGATCTCATTCTCTCAACCGGAGGTGAATCAATCTTTTAGACATTTACTCATATATTGATTATGAATGCTTGAATGCATTGATGTTCGTTACTATCTTTTGAATCTTTCTTTCTTTTTTGTCTTTTGTAGGCCATGTGGATGCGTATTCGACCACCGCATAATCCTGACATATTGACTTATCGAGATAGTGTTGTTTATGCACCCGAACGAATTCAACTTGAACAACGATTATTAAGTTCACATTTGAATGAAAATGGAACATTTACAGAAATCTATTATTTAACATTGACAATCTTACGACCGAATATCGACGATGAAGGTCGATATGTTTGCTCGAAAAATCGAAAGATTTTTGCTGAATATGATCTTTATATTATCGGTAATAAAGACGAAGAAAACATGTTGAATTATTTATATACATTTGCTTTAGTTCCACCTCAATTCATTGATGAACAAAGTTCTGTTCAACAACAAACGATTCTCGAGGGTTCAACACTTCAATTAGCCTGTTCTGCTCATGGTCGTCCAAAGCCGAGCATAACTTGGTTCTATCGCACAAGTGAAGGGAAACATGTTTCACGTAAATAAAATCACAGTTATTATTATTTTGACTGAAAGAAGTGTCAATGAAAAACGACTACTTGTCGTATCTTGATTTCCGTTGTTGTCGACTTGAGAAGAAGAAGAAGAAAAAAGAAAGAAAGAATATGACACGTCAATGTCGTATCCCTGCCATGTCTCTGCATATTTCCCGCGTTCAACTTGACCGATCCGTTTCTCCTCTATCCCCGTTCGTACATATTTACGTAATCTTCAAATAGATTTAAGAAGAAAAAAGAAAGCAAATGCATGTGTGTTTTTCACATATTGTACTCACAATACAAATAGGATTCTTATTGATTTAATCTGTCAGATGAAGATTGATTAAAACTTTATGATAATAAGTCGAAGAAAAATGACAGATTACAGCAATATATGTAGTTTACTTTTTGTTTTAGTTGGCAACGGAAAAGATTGCGAAGATGCAATATGCGAATTACGCTTAGGAAATTATTCACGAAATGATCCAACAATGATCGAATGCGTTGCTGATAATAGTAAATCAACGAGAATATCAAAAGTTTTTAATATTGATATTCATTGTAAGTTGAATTGAAATGATGGAAATCAAATAAATTTTCAATGATTTTATTTTTTGTGCAGATCCACCGAAATTGATTACGACTGTTCGAGCATTTACAGGTTCGAGAAGTATCGATGTTCTTCTTCAATGTTCATCAATAGCGAATCCACCTGGAACAATTGTTTGGTTAGATCAAGACAAAGAAGAAATCAACAATTCGAATTTATATACTATTAAAACAAATGATCAATCATCGACATTAACATTTTCAGTTGTATGTTTATTTGGAAATTAGTAAAGAAAAATCATTTCAAATATTTATATTCTAGTTTCCGCAGGGACATCCATCGACTGTTTTCTATTGTCGAAGTAATAATTCAGTTGGATTCGATGAAAAACTAATCAATATCTCAGGTATTCGATTTCTATTCTTATTCATATCATTTGAAAAAGATTAAAAATACGTAGATTTTGTTCAATTCGATGCGATTCTTATTTCTGAAACAACAACCGTATCATTATCTCCATCAGCAATACAAAATCAATCAGATAATTCTCTAATAAAAAAACAAAAAACTTGTAAAAATCAATTTCATTGTAATTTTTTTCCATTCATTAGTGATTTATCTTTCGTTTAGTACGACCAAATCGAGCTCGTTCTCGTCCATCAACAATTCCTTCGCTAACAAATGAAACCAGTACATCAAAAATGACTTCATCGTCGAACAGTGTCTCATATTCATGTCAATTTTCTCTTCTTTCTGTATTTAGTCTTATTTGTTTTCTGTTTTTTTAATTTCTAATCTTCATATTTAATTGTGTGTTTGATAACTCTTGCAATAACTGACTTATATATATATTAAAAAATAAAAGAACAACAACAGAACAAAAAAAAAGGAAACGAAAACGAAAACACAACTAGAAAGAGAAAATGTATCTATCTATTGCACTGTGTTGTAATTCGTGTTTGATTTGACTATTGAATCAAACGAGAGAGTATTGTTCATGCTGATGGTGTTCGTTCGGTGTTTGATTATCTCTTTGATAGGTAAATTGATGATCGTACGTGGCGTATAGATGTAAATCAGGATTTTCATTTGGATTGGCAGATAATGGACGATCGAATGAAAAGCCATGTAATTTACATCTAAATAATGCGAAATTATTGAAAATGAGAAGCGAGGAAAAAAAACTATTTACTTTCGAAATGAATGTTTAGCAATTGGACTTTGAGTAAATGATGAATGAACACCGGAATCAGCTGATGATGAACTTTGATCAGCAAGTTGATGATTGAATGAGAATTTTTTCGTATTTAATGTTGTTTGTTTCGATGGAGGAACGGAAGTAAATGCTGAGAAAAGTTCACCTTGAGATGAAGATATTGTTGAAAGAATACTCGAACATGGTAGATGAGGATTGAGTAGAGGAATTTGTACAAGAGGAGGACGTTTTAATGATTCTTGATGATCGGCTAATGAAGATTCGAGAATTATCGGACGAAAATATCGTTCGGACGATGTTGTCGATGGACGAAACTCTAGAAAAAAAAGCACAGTTTGAATATAAATCTTTTCTTTTTTTTATTAATTCGATGGTCTTACCAATCGATTCTGTGTGTGGATTTTCTTTACACCATAACTCCTGATCTTTATATCCCGTTACTGCATACGGATTAATATTTCCCTGTGAATCTTCTATTAAAATAAAGCCAAATTCAAATAATCATTCATTTGTTTTTGTTATTATTATTAAACTTATTCTACCTGAAGTGTAACTATACGGTCGACTGTTAACTCCATAGTTTTGTATCGTAAATTCATTGTTACTCTTCAACCATGTCGATTGATAATGATGAGGATAAGTTGGGAGAATAATGGGTTTCAATTTTCTCGTTTGTCCGATGAAGAAATCTTTGAGAGAAAAAAAAGCACAAATTCCTTCGAAAATACCAAAATCAAAGATCGTTTACCAGTATTCTTCAAACGTAATCGACAGAATTTAAGCAAAATAAATGCAAGTACTGCTAAAATAACGACGATGATAAATGCAACGACAGTAAGTGTTATGATTAAATAGGGATTTTTTGTTTTGAATGGTTTCTGTAGATTTTCGTTTGTTGTTCGAAACGAAAGAACTTTTACTGTTTCACCAGCTTGACTATTCACTTTGAGATTTAATTGATAATCTTCATTGGCAAGTAAATCATCGATTTGAATCTTTTCGACTGTACTTTTAAATCGATAGAATCGATGAACATTGATATCCGTCGCATTTTTTATTGGATAAAGCTCAATTTCATAGGAAATAATTGAACATTGATTAATAATCCAATTCGACATAGTTAAAACAATGAAATTATTCGAAATAATTTCAATTAAATCTGTTGATTGAACTAATGATGGCATGCTACCATCGGTTTTAACGAGAAGATATTCGTTCGAACTGAATCCAACTTGATTCGTCGCAGAAAGTGTGATTTCGTAGAGATTTCCACAAGAGAGATTGGCTAAACGAATGTTCGGCAATGGAGGCGAAATGGAAATCTCGTGATAATCGATGTCAGATTTGATTTTGTAGGTTAGAATAAGATTTTCGATAATATCTGATGGATAGTTGAGTTTCAAACCGATTTCATTAGTCGTTGTGTAATGAAGTTTAGCTTGAATTGATGAGGGTTTGTCTGAAAAATATGATGATGATAATTGAAAAATTTCAAATGAAATAATAGATTACTGTAGAATTGAATTTGATATCGATCGTTGCCACATTGATATTCTCGATCGATTTCATCGAATTTTGATGAAGGAATCGAAAGAGAATTATTGTCGAGAATATATTGATCGATTGGTTTTTCTCTAGAATCGAGATTTATTAATCGAAATGTTTACGAAAAATTACAAATCGTACTTATAAAACCAAGAATTTGGTCGAAGACAGTCGATTTTCAATGGTTTATTAATTGGCTGAGAAAGTTTTATCGAAGTACGAATATCTTCAAACGAAAAAAAGCAATTCAAGAGACAATGATCAATCGAGATTCTACTTGATGATGGTATTCTCATGCGAATCGCCGATGATGATGGTCCACAATCGAAATAATTGCAAACTGAAATCGAAATAAAATAATCTGCCAATGGACGTAGATTGGCAAGAATTAAATTTCGATTGCTTGTTTCGATTGTCATCAATGTTGACATGTCTAAAAAAACGAATTCAATTCTAATTTTCAATCAACAAAAAAAAATCTATCTACTGAAATTCTCGTAGAATGTCAATGCAAATGTTCGAAAATTGCCATTGATTAATCGCAAATCATTCTCTTCGAATGACCAAACAATACGAATAGCTGAATTGTTAATTAAACTCGCCGATAGATCAGTTATAATCAATAATGGAACTACAGAAGAAGAACAAAAAATAATAATAACGAATGATTATTTCGATTCAAACCGGTTTCTAATGTTTGAACGGTGAGAATATCCGATTTAGGACTCGATCCTAATTGATTAATCGCATAGACTCGAAATGTATATCGAGAAAAACTATTTAAATTCTCGATTGTTAACATTTGTTTCGATTGTTTATAAGTTCGAATTAATGTTTGATTATCTTGTTCGAACATTTCAATGACATAATCCAAATACGAATCATTACATAATTCCATCGATAGATACTAAACACAAAAGTCGAATTTGTTTATTATCACCATTTTCGATCGATCGATTGTTTATTTACCTTCCATGATAATTGGATACTTTTCGATGAAATGTTCAACGCACGAAGATCATACGGAGCAATTAGTAGTGCTGAAAACGAAACGTAAAGAATAGAGATAACAGTTGTGATTATTTATATTTACGTTGAAGATTTGTTTGAAGATGAAGTGGAACACTGGGCAATGATGAACCGATTGTATTCACACTTTCGATCGTGATGATTAACGAACATTTCGAATAGAGATTATCGAATGAATAGGACGTTATATCGGGATTTTCAATAGGTATGATCGTTTCATTCGACCAAAGTATTCCTAAAGAATTAAATTTAATAATTCAACAGATGAAGCAAAAAGAAATACCTTGTTGATGTTTAATTCGAAGAAGATATTTGTTAATCTTCGAGTTGCCATCGAATGGTTTTGTCCAGGAAATTCGATTCGAATTTTGAACAAAAAGATTTTCAATTCGATCGGGAATATTCTGTACACGAATATTGATAATCGATCGATCTTGGGAATAATTATTCCGTGCAAAACATTCGTACAAACCGCTATCAGACATTTGAATATTTTCAATACGAAACGAAAGATTTTTCTCGTGATTTTTTTGAATTTCAATAACGTTCAGCTTTTGTTTGAACGGATCTTTGAGAATTAATTCGAATTGATTATCGCCTTCGGCTATGCACGAGATTTTCAATGGTTTATTAACTTGAATCGTTTGATTAGCTGTCATCGAGAGAATCTTCGCTGGTATTCGTATGTTAACATGAACATCTTGAAAATCTTCACCAAAATGATTACTTGCATGACATGTATAGATATTTGATTGAGTGTTTGTTGTTGTCAAAAGAATAGGCGATGCTCGAGATGTATTGACAATCTGTTTTGTTCTTTGATCGATCCATTTTAACTCAAGATTCGGTTGACCTGATGCGTAACAAGCTAGAGTTAATTCTTCGCCTGAAACGATGGTTTCGTTTGGCATTGACTGAATAAATGGCTTTTGATTTTCGATATTTATATGTTTCGAATACGAAATCGAACCGAACGAGTTCGTTGCTCGATATTCATAGAGACCTGTTTGATTGATATCATTGACATACAATCGATAATGTGTAAAACTATCTCCCGATGGTCGATAATCAATTGAATTATTCGAACTAATCAATTGATTATCTTTGTACAGATCGATTTGTGCAATCGGATCAGCATAGATCGTTAGATTAAGGTCAACTGGTGTATATGAAAGATTTTTTAATGGAACAATAATAATATTGAAATCTGTCTGCATATCGGTAAGGATAAAAGGCGGTGAATCTAAACAGAAAAAAAAAGAAAAGATTTGTTTAGAACCAGATGAACATGTGTTGAAAAGAGGATATTATATTCGTTAATGGAAGAAAATGTATACGTGATAATGAACAGTTTGGTTGTTTATATGAACTGTCATTGAATAGGAAACTTACTAATGACATGAACTTGAGTTTGTGCACAACATGAATTTGAGTCGAATGAATTGGTTAGATAACAACATTGATACATTCCCATATGTTGTCGAGTTAAATTTGTAATTGAATAACGATTGGTATTCGAAAATATTCGACGAGAATTATGAAACCAATGCCATCGATTTGATGACGATGATGATCTATCGGCATTCGTCGAACAGAACAATTCAACATTTGATCCAGCATGAAAATTGCTCTTTTCAACAGATATTTGACATTGAACAGATACTAAACATATGCATTGATTAGGAAAAAGAAAAGCAATTAAAATGCTTAGAGACATACGATCAACTTTCAAAGACATCGACGATATCATTCGACCACCTGATTCATCATCAATTCGACACGCATAATTGCCCGAATCGTTTATACTCGTATTCGACAATTGTAAAATCAACGAATGATTGTAGATTTTCTCTGAAATATTCTCGATTTCATGACCATTCTTTGACCATGATATACGAGCATGTGTTGAGACCGATGAAATTCCACAGGGTAATTCAATCAGATCGCCAGCATGTGCTCGATATTCGGTATTATTTGATATTGATAATTCAGGACCGAATGGTGAACGATCTAGTTCGATTTTTGTTTTGATTTTTTTTGCAGAATTTAATTTCATGAAAACTCACCTCGAACACGGAGAGATTTAAAACGACTCTGTCGAGTATCATTGTCAATTCGATTGTTGACAATACATGCATACAATCGATTGTCATCTGATTTTGTAATATTATGAATGATTAAATTTTTATTTGACAATAAATTATATTTTGTTCGTGGTTCTACAAACGATTCATTTTTTTTTCTTTTCTTTTTCTATTTGTTTGTCTTGTCAAACTTACGTAAATCTAGTTGAATGATTTGATTATTAATCTGTTCTAACCAACCTATGATATGTACATAGGAACTAGCAGATGGTGGTGAAATTTCACATGATAAAATCACAGATGATTGTTCGAAACCGAACGTATTTTTAACTTCAATTTCATATGTATCATAGATTTCTAAACAATAATAATAAAATACACAGATGACGGAAATGAAATTTCTTTCGATTCATTGCTTTTAATCGATCCTAACATTTTCTGTCCGACAGGTCAATTTGACTGACGCAATCCTATTAACTTAATGCATCAAAATCGAATTCGATTAGACTTGTTTGCGTGCACGATCAACAAAAAAAAGAGAAGAAAACGGAAACGATTAGTGGACGCTCGAACGCGTTTGCTTTGACTTGACACAAAATGGAATCATCTGCGACCGATATTCGACTTCTTAATTATACAGCTCCTTCGATGAGAATATCGCATTCGATCATTGTTAATAGAAAAAACAATTGAATTCTTCAATCCTTTATTTTCTCTGTCTCTGTCTCTCTTCATTCTGCCACTCGAATTCAAATAATTGTATGTTGATTTAAGACTTTTATTTTTCAAGTGCGTGTGATCGATAACACCAGCGGTATACGTATACACACTTGGAAACTAATTCGACCGTATTCGTAACCTATGATCATCATCATCCGACAGACTCAAAATGACCGTTGGTACGTATGTCTTACGTGAACTATGATAGACACATGCATAGAAAGATGTCGAGTCATCTGGTTTTTTGTCCGGATATAGTCAATAAATATTTGGACACGACATGCATGCATTTCGAAGCACGTCGTACAGCCAGTCACACAATGATGTTCTTCTTTAGCTCGAAGCTGATTAGCGAGGATCATCTATTTACTCGATACATTTGTACGTCTCAAACAATTTATTAATTTCTACAACACGCACATTCTAATCTAAACATTGAATTCATAGTAATAAAGTTTCCTTTCTCTCTCTCTCTCTCTCTCTCTCGTTCGATTTCAATTGAATCAGTAGAAAGGAAATCAATTCAATATTCCACACGTATATGTATCGAACACAGTAGGAATTCGAATATCAACCTATGTTCTCACGAGTGATGCATAAGCACGCCTATGTATGTGTGTATATTGTTCATTTAATTGGGCACAGAAGAGAGAAAAAATTCTAGCAAATAAGTGCGAAAGAGAAAATTTACCCAAGTGATAATCACTGTATACATACATGGACATATGCTCATTCGTTAGCACTTGTCAAGAAGTCATACTGTACACATACTTGTGTTCATCTTGATTTCCGGCTTCGAGATGAAGAAAAGATAATCTACGATCGAGAGATTTATTAGCAGAATGTGTCAGTCTAATCTTACTGTCTCTGCGAGTGCTTAAGTGGCTCCGGTTAGGATCAGCCATATGCTTGTCTCGTATATACGACGAAACAAATAATAATCTTATTGACATTTCCTTTCAAATAGGCAGGCAACTTATTTATGAACTAGTCTCGATCGAATTACACACAATAAGGGCGGGGGAGGTGAAATTTCAAGAATGTATTTTCATTTCTCCTTCTTCTTCTTCTTTTTTTCTCTTGTTGTTTCGCCAAAAGCATATCTCGATATGTTAATGGTATCAAGACAAATTTCACACTGACGTTTATTTGTACTCACGTGGTCTTAATTGGATAGGTATTGTTTGGATACTACCAGCTGCATTTTCTGCTTGACAAATATAAGTACCAGCATGTATCAATTTCGAATAATCTCGAAATGGTCGAATAAATAAACTACCATTCTTATAAACATTACTATGAAGAAAAAAAACAAAGAAGTTAATGATAAGACTTGTTGTGTTATTTCGATATTCGTGTTAAATGTTGATTAGCCTATTTGACAGGTGTCGAATAATGATTAAAAATGAATTTCCGTTGTGCTCTATTGCGAATATGTATGTTTAGATGTATAAATATGTCTTTGAGCTTGCCGACACAACAATCTACAGCTGATGCCCGTAGAATGATCAATAGCTAACAACTGAAACGAAGGATAAAACGTCTACGATAAGATGACTCACATGAATTCTGAAGACTGGACAATTGTTGACGAACGATCATCATTGGCATTCGTCCGCAACCATGTTATTACTGGCAATGGATTACCATTTGCTAGACAATCAAGTCGTGTACCAAGATTATTATAATAAAGTCTTTGTTGACTTGTTATTGTCGAAATAAAACTGGGTCCGATTGAATGAGCAATCGTTAATACACCTACATAAATAAATAAATAAATAGATGCGAAACAAATCATTGTTTGCTGTATGTTCATTTTATGTAACAATATTTAATCAAAGCTTCTATCTTGAATAATTATACTCGTTTCATTCTATGATACAGCTGTTCCCTATGCACCGATCAGTCTATTGGGATTCATAGTTTTTTCAACATCTATGCAGATGAAAGAGTTAGGTAATAGACACAAAAGAATATAAACTACTCAGGCATATAGACATTGAAATCAATCTGAACAACTAACAACATTCTCTTATTAATAAAACTGGCCTTGTCAGTTTTTTCTTCTTCTTCTTTTTCCGTCATTTAAATATGCATTCGTCATATTGTTAGACTAATTCTGCTTTTTCAGCTGGTAACATTCGCTAGATAACAATGCCTCGACATGCTAATGATGCAATCGGTTGAATACGTTTGATATTCTCATCAGACATCTTTCATCGAATAACTATGACAAATTATTCTATTAAAATCTACCGAAACAGAAACGAACATAGACAAAGATCTTACCTTGATGATAAAGGACAAGACAAAGTACAATCGAGATGATTATCTTCATTTTCATCTTGAACCATGAAAAATTATCACCATCACATTGACGGATAACATCATATAAAACACTTGTTGATACAGAATCGCACACTATCTATATCAATTCGTTCGGTGTTGGTATGTGCCTTGTGTGTATGTGCGTGTATGTATGTATCAAATAGATTTAAGAGAAAGAATATAAAGTGAGAATAGAATGAACTAAAAAAGAAAAAAAGAAAGAAAGAAGAAATCAATATGTGAACGTTGGTTGTACTGTTAAAATAACAAATATAGGATGGGAGCAGTGGTCGTCTTACTCACTGATTGTCCCTCTTGCGTGTGCGTATGTGTGTATGTGCTCTTTCGCTATGGGTCTACACAAGACAAATAAACTTTAGAATATAAGAAAGAGAAATAAAAGAAGGAGGGAAGAAGAAAAGTTGTGGCTGCTGCGATACAGACCGAAAGTCAAATCATCTCTTCGTCCCTAATTAGAGACGATCGAGAAACGAGAAAGACAAAGAGAAAGAAGAACAAGAAGAAAAATTTATGCGTGCAAGAACGAGAAAGAAGAGAGAAGAGGAGAGCGAGCGAGAGAGCAAGAGAGAAAAGAAAAGAATAATCCATCTCTTCATCGTTATGCTATGAATATGAGACAACGAGAACTAACTTTGTTCAGGGCCAGCAAACATTGTGTGGCGACATTCCATTAATTTAACGTTTGCCTGTCGTTATCTATCGGATTTCTGGCAAATATATATAAATACATCAAGGAATGTATGTATATACGTATTTCTGAATGACAACTTGTTCACTACGTAACAGGCTCCATTAACTATTGTATTAAAGACTGACAAGCGACTGTTGCTTTACTGATGAGATTGCATAAAAGATTCAATGAGAATATGATGACCATTTGCTTGGTTTCTTCATCATTCTCATTAGAGATAGACCTATTGTTTGCTCTTTTATATCTTTCGAATTTCAAATACATATTTGACGAGATTTCAATGATAATCGAATGATAAAAATGAATTTTTCATCATTGTTTTCTACTTCATTCACTCAATCTTTCTCTCATTCTCTTGCTCCTTGCGGCAAGTGACCATCATCACATGTGTATATGTATATGCTTATTTGTATATGTGTGTGTGTGTAAGAATAAGAATGTCTAATTGCAGTCATTAGAGTGTTCTTATTCTTTTGCTTTCGCAGTCCCAAATGATACCATGCACACACTCACTCACTCACACAGCAAAGATAATACAAAGATGAGAAGTGAGCATATATATATATATGTCGCGTTCTTCAGATTGTGAAGATATGATGAGTATGTTTGGCGGCATGGTATTGTCGTTGACACTCTATATATATTTATTTGCAATAAGGTTTCTTTTCTATTACATACTGATGATGCTGTTTTTACTGAGTGATTGTTTCCGGCTTCAGTACTCTCAATCGATAGACTTTTTGTTTCTATGGATGTACATCTTATGAATAGCCGAAACAAGGTCATATGTACATTAAAATTTTTGTCTTTGACAATATTAGCGGAAAACGTATTCAAATGACAGACGACGCAGCTATTAGTTTCAAGTTGATAGTACGATGACATTAAGAATGACGGAGGGCGGAGTATGAATGAATTTGATTTTTATATATCGAATACAAAAAGTGATTATTGAAATTGTGCTCACATACTGTATGCAACACCTTCGATGTCACTTGCTAAGTGCGACTATTAAAGTAAAAGGGACAGTGAACACACTTAGGTGTCAATCGTTGCCACAATTGCCATGGGTCATTGATTATTGTTCATCGAAGGTCAGCTGACGAGATCAATGTACGCATACATGAAATAAATCAAGTTAACTTGTAGTAGAAAATCTTATACGCACGACGGATGTCGATTTGCATCAGAAAATAAAGAAAGAAGAAGAAGAACAATTCTTGACATTCTGTTCTCTAGCGGAAATCGATTAGATGCATCGATGTTAAGCACCTCTGTATGAAGAATTAAGTCTGAGAACTAACTATAGTGCTGATTAGAAAATGAAATGCAAGTACTTCTTGTCTTCAATAGAGTCAATGAATGAACAGCACGTTCCACTCATCATCAAACCAGCTTATTGACCTTGTATCTACTCCCTATAGAGAGACAGATCAGTTAGATTAACGAACGTGCTAGTGCTTTTATACATGCTGACAAGATTATGTCGTTGGACGATGAACTCTTCTGCTTCTCTAGTTATTGTCATTTTATGTCATTCATTGTGAACGCATTTGCATACGCCTGTTTTTGGTGATAAATGTCTTATCAAAGAAAAATTGCAAACCTCCTTCGATAGAACTGCAAGGACATCATTCTCCTTAATTTATTATGAATTAGTTATTTGGCATGCTTATTTCATGTCAAATGAATGTTTTATTTGTTATTTCCCACAGCCTTTTTCTTTCAGAGTTTAAAAAAGTATTTGTCTACTGTCTGTCAACGACAATTATTTGATGACGACGAAGACATCAACTAGACTAACTACTTGAAATCATTCAAATCAATGAACATAGTGTACATTAACATTCAATATGTAGACTTGTTGATTAATACTAAATGAACCAAATAGATCAAGTGATTGCACAGGAGAATTACTAAAAGTAAGACATTATAAATAATGAATTCAAACGTGCTGACTATACGATCAAAACAAAAATGCATCTTTTTCCATTTCTCACATTATATCATAAATATTACAAATAAAATTACTGCAACAATCAATGAATAAATAATTTTCTTTTCTTTATATATTGAACTTGTCTTTTGAATACTGTAATGTCTAGGTTATTATAAATGGAAGAAAATGATTCAGTATTATATATGTTCATTTTTTTTGTTCCGTCAAAAGCAATTAGAAGATAAAAATGAAATGTTTAGTTAAGAAATTATGGTCTCAAATTATATATGATCATAGACAAAACGAAGGTTGTGAACATCAAATAGTACTCAAAATGATGATGATGATGATGATAATAATATTTGTTCTGATTCCTAACTCTTCAATTAAATAAAATCTAAAGAAAACATTCGAAGGTCATACCGAGTGTTTTCTTTAACAATTCTAAAGCTTCATTATCAACAATATTTCTTTTTCTCTTAACGAAAATGATCATTTGATTGTTATATGCATACGTGTGTGTGGTCAGTTAAGAAATGCATATACGATTCTACAGTCAAGGACATAATCTCTGCAATGAATACTAAACGAACATGCAATTCTAAATGGTTTGAACTTTATATCAAATCTTACATAATCAGCATTAAAGATGATTCATTATTCAGTTTCATGGAAAATCAACTTTCTTCTTCATATAGTCATCTAATCAATCTATTTACGCTTTTTTTCATGCGCTATTAACATCAATTAAACGTGTAATTATACATTTTATTTACATACGTAGTCGATTATTTTCGATTGATCTAACTCAAGTAAAAACGCCGACTAAAACTATTCTATAAAAAAGTGCCATAAAATCGAAAATATATCTATTATAGGTATTATCAGTTTCTTGTTTTATCAATAAATTCGTGACATCATTTTTAATCGATTCTGTTTCTGTTTTAAACACATAAATTCATTAGTAAACAGTGTTGATCAACACAAACGAAATCCTATCGCTATCATCGAAATATACTGGCTTAAAAAGTTAATTTAGTG
>Ga0209930_1001609_pt1 | contig 33709 bp, 34 predicted proteins | sample ThiBiot_500_biof_2_FD_183948 | JGI IMG/M metagenome (GOLD analysis project Ga0209930, IMG submission 183948) | Wastewater bioreactor microbial communities from Cape Town, South Africa - Thiocy_cont_500_biof (SPAdes) | ecosystem: Engineered > Bioreactor > Thiocyanate-remediating >... | reverse complement strand
TTTCTCAATCAACGTACAATCAAGAATGTTTGAAAGAGAGTTTGTTGACCATTTGCATGTGTCATACAAGCCCATGAATACTCGAACATGATTTTCAATTGTAAATGTATGTGGAAATGAAAATTTAAAGTGATGATAACGACTGGGAAATGAGTAATGTTCAAATTTAATCGATCCTGCTTGATTCGAAGCGACATTAAGAAAAAGTTCGATCATTTCATTTGGTACTTTTTCAAAGAGATATGTTCGGTTTTCTTCAATAACATATGGTATGTATTGATTTTGTTTTTCTAATTGTTTCATATATTCAGTAAATAAACGAACGAGTTGTTTCGGTTGTTTTTTAACAAGTGATTTGAGTACCGATTGTTTATTTAAAAAATAAGTTACGAATTTTGAATAATTTGTTTTTATTTTATTCAAATCAGCTTGCATCAATTGAATAGCAATTGATGATTGATAAGCAAGTAATTTCGAGTAGAATGCCGATGTGGGATTGAGTTGTTCGAAACGTTCGATTGACCATTGAGAGAGAAGATTTTGAATTTGTTCTTGATTACAAAATGGTAGTAAATATGCATCAATATTGTATTCACTTGGATTGATCTGTTCAGTTAAACGTTTTGCTAAATTGTAAAAAAATCCAGGGGCCTTTTTCGAAACATCAATTCGATGTAATGTACGAAGAATCTGTCGTTTTAAACTGAAAACAAAATTCACATTTTTTCTTTATCGTTTTTAAAAGAATTAACTTGATTTGCTTACTATCGAGCAATGTTTGGATCGTTGATTGTTTCGATAACGAATTTTTCAACGAGTTCGCTGTTTGTTTGCAATTGAAGCCAATATTTGATCGCTTGAGATCGTTGTTTAACTGGCAAAGTTCCGTTTTGAAAAACTGCTAATAAATTATCAGCATTTTTCGTTGATGTCGATAAGAAAATGAACATTTGCAAATCATCGTATGATGTTGTCAACGATTGTTTTAAATGATTTTCGAGTTCAGTTTTGTTTGATAAAGAAATGATATATTTAACACGATCGATCCATGATCCATCGAGTTTAAGCGATTGATAGGTTTCTACTGAAGACATGTTTCAATGTAAAATTTCTAAAAACGAAAACGCAAAGGAAATGTTTGTGATAATGGTAAGGTTGGACTTTTTCTTCGCAAATATTTATATGAATAACGATTTTGCCCAGGCAAAGAGAAAAACACGCCTGAATACTATTTTTATCATTATGATAAGAAAAAATGATTCACGTTTTGATTGCTGTTTGGATTTTGCTCAATACCGTGCAATGTAATTGCATGTATTTGCTGTAAGAATGCATATTACTTTCATTTTTCACCACAAATATTTTCTTTTGCGATATTTCATATGTGATTGAGTCATAAAAGTAATGTGTACTACTAATACTAACTGACATCTATTGAAACCAGTGTCTTTCTTTTATTTTAGATTTATCTGGAAATCGTATTTAGTGCATAGTTTTGTTCCGTGAAAAAAATCTGTACATAAAAAATGAGATTACAGTTTAGTATGAAATTTAAAAAGATGTATTAGAGTACGTCGTGTGAAAAGTGAAGTCAATATCCATAAAATCACAACAATAATCACATAAACTATGTAGATGATAAGTGAGAGATATCGTCTTGGCGTCCAAAGAACAGTCAAATGAGCAGTTTTAGTTTCTAATAAAAAACAAATAGTCAAATAAAAATTTCTTTTCTTGAAAAAAACATACCACTATCAAGTAAAAGCACCATATATCCAATACGTGCTACACCCATTCGATAGGAACACGTGGGTACAGAAATTTCATAGAGAAAATTTTTACTCGTGAGATCTAATGAATAGATTGGTTGAGTGAGAAACTCTTGAGTCAAAACATTGCCCATCATTGTATTTCGATCGTAAGATATAATAGAAAAATGATGGCTGTCACCTTTAAGTATTAGATTTGGTTCTAAATCATTAAAAAACGGCTTAACAAATCGATTTGTACGCGTTAACAGAGGCCAATGATTGAGTACAATTCGAAAAATAGCTGACATCGGTCGATTATTTAATTGTTCCATAATTTTCAGACGTTTTCCATCGATATATGAATCTGTCATATCAATATCTAACTGAAATTCTATTGGAATTTAATTCAACATGAAATCAATTTCGACGAAATCTCACTTTAAGAAATTGCACATCATTTTGATGATAGAGAGCAATAATTCGACCGAAATAATTTTGAAAACGTTCTCTTAATATCGGCTGTTTATCACCATAATATTCTCCGCCAACATCATTATCACCTGGAATAACAATTGAATGTTGTCCTTGATTTTTGTAAGTAAAAATCTTATTAAATCTTTCGAAATATCGTTGAAATTCTTGATCATTTGCTGATAATCCTTCGTCGAATATATCACCTAAATATACAACCCAATCAGGTCGAACGTACGCATTGACTCGACGGAAAGTTTTAGCTAAATATCTAGAGAATTCAAATTAACCTTCAATTAAAATCAATCAAATTCAACACACCGATCAGCATCATTTCTCGTGAGAAAACCAAATAAAAATTCATCTTTCTCGCCAATTAATTGTGGATCAGCAACAAGTAAAATCTTTTCAACTGTCGATCTTGATGAACAAACTTCGAAATCAAATCATTCTACGGAGATTTTATTTAATTACTTTTTCGTTAATTCATCAATATTCGCCCATTGAGATTCAGCCCATTCATAGACTAGATATTCATTGATAAAAACAACGACAATGATCGATATGATCAATATTCCACAACGAGTTGATTTCCATCGTCTGAATTTCGAATACGGATAACATCTTACTGAAGAATTCAATCGAGTCATTTATTTTTTTAAATAATCTGTAAATAGATCATATTCTCAGGTTTAGCAGAAAAAAAAACGTACAAAAAAAAAAGAAAGATTTTTTAGTTAGTCACTGGTATTTTTCTCATAGATTTTTTTCAAACGTTCCATTGCATCGAATAAATCTTTTGGAAATGTCGGCGACGTATCATTTAATCGCAATGCAATGCTATACATTTCTTTATAGTCATCGTAGACTAGTTTTTTACTATTAGTTAATTTTAGAATTTTAACAATTTCTTTGAGAAATGTTTGTATACGACCGTTTAAGATTGCTAAAAGACGTTGCGCTTCTTGAGCAAACATATCACTATAATCGTCGAAATCTGAACTCGTTCGATGTTGTTCAATAATTGCAATCGTTTCTTGACATTGAAAGGACGCACGTAGACCTTGTTGAGAATATTTTAAACGTGATGGATTATCGATTGCATCTAGATTCGAGAATGAAATTGATGTTTTTTCGATCGATGAATTTACTTTGAAGTTCGAAATCAGCGAGAGCAACTTCTTCAACTAAAAGACGGAGATATTCGAGTGGATTGTCATGTGGAGAGAATAATTTCAATGCTTTTTCGTAATGTAACGAAGCCAGTGAACGGAGATGTTTTCGACGAATTTTACTTTCCTTTTTTTTGTGGAGAAATCAAAATTAAATAGAAATTATATTGAAGACTAAACTTACTTCCGTACGAAAAGCATTATGAAGTAATGATGCTAATCGATGATGAATTGTTCCAGCTCGATATTTAGCTATTGAATAACGTTCGGACACATGACAATTTAATTCAACTTCAAGATATTTCAATGCACGAGTCATACATTCGATGACTTCTTTTTCGATCTTGAATAAATCATTGTTTTTTTTTCTTTTTTAAATTCAAATCAAATCAATTCACTTACATCTTCTTGAGATATTGTACTCAATGGTGCGTGATCTTGCAGTGATATTGCCATGGCAAAATAACTATTCGACAGTTCCCATGACAATGTTCGATAGATTTCGAATAGATCGGTTCGATTTTCGACTAATTTCAAACCACGAAGATAATATTCGAATGATTTCTGATAACTTTGCCGTTCTTGTTGAGTGAATTCTTGTGACTGACCATCGATATTCGGTTGAGAAAATTCAGCATGATATCTCATTAAACGACCAAGATTCGAATTTAGCAATGCAACATTTGTTAAATCATGAATCTTATCGAAATTGACAATGCCTAATTCGAAATTGTCGAAACTTTTACGAAAATATTCTTTAATTGTATTCGAATCTTGATTTGACGATCGCAATGCTTGAGCACAATGTTTCATCCAATAGACACCGAACTCATTACGAACATTACCGAGCCGTTTGAGTAATAAATTCAAACGTTCGTCAGTATTTTCATTGAGATTTCGAATAAGATTTATTGCGTATTCATAGGCATTGACACTTGCTTGAAGATTTCGTTCGATGGAAGTAGTTAATTCATAGATCCATGAGAAATCAGTTGTTTGCTCATCGATGCCGATTTCATTGACGAGATTTTCAATTTCTAAATCGATGTTCAATTGACTTTGATATTGTTCACGGAATTTATCTTGATCTTCGTTTGTTATCACATGTGAAATCATTAAACGAATATCACCGGCGAGACCAATGATATGTGAAAGTAATTTCTTCGATTCATTCGAAGTCGATTGAAGTTTTAATTGTGCATTGTAACAATTCAATGCGAGACGAAGATAACGTAAACAAGAACCATAGTTTTTCTCTTGTTCACATTGATTCATTAGACAGAAATAGGCTAATGAAGCTTTATGAAGAATAATTGCTTTCAAACGTTGATCGCCGGTTAAATGATTTTTATTATCGATTAAGAATTTCATTGAATTTCGAGTATTTTGATAGGGTAATGGAATAATTGATTTAGCTGATGTTGTTGTTGGTGTTGAAGGTTCGCTTTCGGATTGAGAACTAGCTGCTTGAATACGACGATGAATAGTATTACCATGCAATGCCTACGGATAAAAAGATCAAGAGAAAATTGTTAGACGAAAAATTATTTAAAAAAAAACATACAGCAATTAGATATTTGAGAGCTTCGCGAGCTCGTCCTTCTAAATTTCCATGTATCGGACTTAAACGTGGTACATCCTGACTTTTTCGATATCGATGTTGTTGAGGTTGAACAAGTGTTTTTATATCGACACAAGCAAACGTCACTGATTCTTTGGAATTTTCATACGCTAAATTATCATTAAATTCATTGGAATTCGAATTTTGTTCGTCATCAATTGGTATTTTATTTTCAGTTATATTATCATCAATAAACAAATCCGACATCATATAAGCAGCTGCACAATAATATTCCGGAAATTTTTCTGGATCGAGCATATCTAAGCAATGTTGTAACAAAGTACGTATCGTACCCGATTCTTTCAAACGCGTTTCATAATCAGAATTCAAAACTAAATTATGAGCCATTTTATAAAGCAGCGAAGCGACTGGTAATGTGTACGGATTATCATCTCGATCTGTTTCACATAAACTTGTTAGATCATATAGTTTAACAATATCATCATCAGGACCTTTGAACAACCAATAAGTATGTCCTTCTTTCGTTGCATTAGCTTTTAAAAATGATAATAAATTCGTTGCTAAATCTCGAACAACAGTCGGTGGAAATTGACAACCCTCTCGATAGGGTATATCTTCGGTTTTAATTATTTCATATGATTGCACAATTCCATCGACATGATAACACATAGCTAATTCAGGTACATTACACATTAAATTATCTAACCAACAATCGATTCCTGTGAGAACGTTAATTGGCTTGTTCATATCACGTAAACGAAGACTAACAGCTGGATGTTGTTCGTCGCCAAATATTGGCAAATCCGAACCGATTAACATTTTCATATTTTCAAATGTCCAATTGACTGTACGTTGAAATGGTGATGTGTACGTTGAATCTTTATTTTCATCATTGATTTCAGTTGCATTCGATGCATTGACAAGATCTTTTATTTGTTGAAGAAGTGCAGCATCATTCGGATCGGAACGCGTCAATTGAGGAAGTTCAACACTAGAATAATAATAATAAAACGATTTCTAAGAAATAAAAAAGCTAACCTTTTGCATAAGAATTTCACTAGACGATCTTTTCGAATTAATTCATCTCGTGTTTTATTTTTCTTATAAAAATGTTTGACGGATATATTTCGAAGAATTGTATCAAGAAAAAAATCTCGAAACCAAGTCCATTCATTCTTTTAAAAAAAAACAACAACTAAATCTTATCAATTCAATCTCCTTGAGTTTTACCTTTTCTAAACGTAATAAATGTGAATGTACATCGAATTCATCGAGAAGTATAGTTCGGCCAACACGATGAACAATCATTGAAATTTGACTATGTTTATTAAATGGGACTTTGAGTAATTTTTTAATATGCTAAATCGATAGATTATTCGAGAGAACTAATTAATTGAAAGAAAACAAACCTCGGCATCAGATATAACATCAACTTCGCCTAAACTATCTGTATGTGCATTGGCAGAACGAAAACTAGAATCAGAAAGAACAAGATAGATTATTCTCGAATATTCCGTCGAATGACACGGCATTTTAATTTACCTTCCGAAGATATCATCGTGATTTGATCGTTGTTGAAGCCAATATGAGAGTAAAAGAGCTATTTCATTGCTCCACATTGGTTTTTCATTTAAATCTATGAAATTCAATTCAAAGTATTGATTTGTTTGATGTCAAAAAGAAACGAAAATTGAAAATTACCAGTATTCTTGTCCAAGAAATTACATTTTATGTACGGAACTGTTTCGGGTTTATTAATTGAAACAAGACTTGACGAAGACGTCGTCGTTTTCGATGAAGAAGATTGAGCCATAAGATACTATCAAAAATTGAAATGAAACGTTTCTTTTTGTGTCTCGAATGAAGCAAGAGGGAGACACAAATGTGAATTATACACGTCAAAATTTTGCCCAATGAGTCAGCGAAATAGATGTCACATTAGTATTCGATCTCGGAAGAAGAAAGAATACAACGTAAAACACAACAACATAAACGGTTTTGTTTAGTCATACAATGACGTCAAAACTTAAAATAGCTTTAATTCAATTTCTAAGTTCAGCATCTAAACAACAGAATATAACTCGAGCATGTGATTTAATTCGTCAAGCTGCATCGAATGGTGCTCGTTTAGTTGTCTTACCCGAAATATGGAATAGTCCCTATGGTGTCAAGTATTTTGCGCAATACGCTGAAACGATTCCCAATGGTGAAACGACGGATGCATTAAGTGCTTGTGCACAACAATCGAAGATTTATCTCGTCGGTGGATCAATACCCGAACGTGACGGTGATAAACTTTATAATACAGCAACTGTCTTCGATCCTAATGGGAATTTATTAGGGAAATTCCGTAAATTACATTTATTTGATATTGATATACCGGGTAAAATAACTTTCAAAGAAAGTGATGCATTAGCAGCCGGCCAACAATTATTTACATTTGATATTGATCAAAAATATCGTATTGGTCTAGCTATTTGTTATGATTTACGTTTTCCATTATTGGCATCATTGTATACCAATCGACAATGTCATGTTTTACTCTATCCAGGTGCATTTAATATGACAACTGGACCAGCACATTGGGAATTATTGTTACGTTCACGTGCACTTGATAATCAAATGTATGTGGCTGGTGTGAGTCCAGCACATGATGAACAGGCAGATTATAAATCTTGGGGACATACAACATTTGTTGATCCATGGGGAACTGTTCTACAAAAATGTGAACTAAACGAAGAAATCATCTATGGTGATATTGATATTGAACATTTGAATACGATTAGAAAACAATTACCGTATTTATCACAGCAAAGAAAAGATATTTATACTTTAACTGAAAACAAACAAGATGATTGAAGAAAAAGCATGATTTGATTTGATTTGATTTGATTCTAGATATTTATATAAATATATACATATGGTCAATGCGCCGGCAGGCAATGAAATGGATATAAATGTTGAGAACAATCAACATATTCCAGGTGGCAAGCAACAGACATTACCAGAAGAACCTTCACTAGCGGCAGGTTTGTTTTATTAAATGAACTATAGTTTTAGAGTGCTATCAGGTATTTAGAGTCCTCGAATAAAGCTATGGGTAAGCTTTTTCGTTGTGTTTATTTTGTCTTACATGTCTTCTTTGTATTGTTATTAATCAGAGAAAAAACTCATAGATTTTTTTTGTTCAATATCTCATTTTGAATTTCATTGTTAGGTTGTACCACTACAAAAGCCGTAGAACAACCTTCAGATACCGGTAAATAATTCAAGTTTTCTTTGGTATTCATTCAATTAGTTCATGTCTAGAAAATAAAACAAACCCTAAAAATGGTCAAACAAATATTACTGATTATTTGAAACCAACTGCAGGTGGTAGAACTCCATCGCCAAATGTTAGTCAGATATTGTTGAAAATCTTTGATAATTACATTTCGAATATGATTTATAGAAACCTAAAACAGAAGCTAATAATGTATCTAATAAGAGAATATCGTCACCTAGTTCTGATGATGATATGGATGATGGCAACGGCAGATGGCAACGATCTACTATGAACACACGATCATCAAGCCGTTTATCTAGAATTTCAGTTCAATTTAATAACAGTGACGATGAAGAAAATACGAATTCAAGATATCATTCATGGTCAAAACGAGATGTCACTGAATATCGAGATCGCTATCCATGTGCACGAGATGATCTAAAAATCAATGCTAACTATAAATTTTATACCAACCAAATATCTTCTTATCCCGATGGTGATCTTATCGACAATATTCATAAGAAGTGGTTTGGTGATTATAGATTGTTAGAACGTCATCATGGATATATTCAATGGTTATTTCCAATACAAGAAAAAGGCCTCAATTGGTCAGCTGAGCCATTACAAAAACATGAGATTGAATCGATAAAAAAAGATCCCAAAGCATTAAAACGATTATTAAAATCATACAAATTAATGTAAATTGAATACATTTTGATTTTATACGATATTTGGAATGAAAACGTTTTTTAGGCTCGATTTTTACGGTTTCGAATTGGTAAATGAACAAACAGGTGAAATACGTCGTGCAAACGATGAGAGCTATCGAGATCGTTTTCGTAACCTCAATACTTCATCACATAATTATTTACGTATTACTGTAAGATTTTAAGTTGAAAGAAGATTATTTTCTTAATTTATGTACTTTTAGCGTATCTTAAAATGCTTAGGAGAATTTGAGTATGAACGCTTAAAGTTCGGGTTTCTCGCTGGTATTCTACGCGAAGCTATCACTGAAAATACACTATCGAATTGTCTTCGTTCATGTAAAGATTATTGGATTGAAACATTACGAAGTAAAGACGAACGACGTGCTATTCGACAATACGCTACAGAATTAATTGAATATCGAAACAAAGAAATGAATCCACCCCCATCACATCGTGCTATTCGACCATCAGCAGCAGCAGCGCCCGAAACCGGCAACAATTCAATGGAAGAATGAAGCATTTCTGTGATAAACTATTCACCAAACATTTTTTTTTTCGAAGATTAAAATGAAATATAATACTTAATTAAGAAAACGAAATTCATATGTTAAACAAGAAAGAAAAAACAAGCATTTGTCTTTGTATATCTAAAAAATCTACGACAGCACACGCACACAGTTAATGACAAGAGAAAAAAGAAAGATTTTTAACAAACTGCAAACAGATCAGCTGATATGGATATATATTGGTTGTTTTGTTTTTATAAAAATGTTTTTTTTTTGTTTTGTCTAGTGAATTCAGTTAAAGTTCATGACTAACTAAATGATTTAAAAAGAAAAACGTGTTTTTTTAAACGAAATTTCTTTTTTTTTTAATTATTTTTACGAACTTTGAACAGTAACTCGACATGATTTTTCCATTTTGCCTAATGTGTTACTAGCAACACATGTGTATGTACCTTGATCATGTTCTTGTAAGGATTGAATTTGAAGCCATGATGTAAGAACATGAGCATTGGGTCCACCTCGAACTAATGTTGAGATACGATCGTCATCGGCTAAAGTGAAAAACAAACACTTCGATTAAAATTAACAAAAATTTTTAAAAAAAACTCCTACTTGGATAGACGATTTGTTTGCCTGTTGACGCTGTATAAACCCATTCGACAACTGGTAACGGAACACCAGCAGCTTCACATGTTAAAAAGACATTACTGCCAGTTTTATTCGCAACATCAACTGGTGGTAATGTGATTTCAGGTGCTAAATTAAAACGAATTATTTCCATGTTAGTTAAAAAAAATGAAAACTACCTGAGTCACATGGTTTACGTTTGAAAACTTTAATGATTGGTTTTTGTTCAATTTTAGCGAGTTTACTTGATTCCATTAAGTGACAGTAATTACGATAAGTTTTACCATCGGAACTTAATTGTTTTGAGTTTTTTTTTCGAAAGAAATTATTCACGGGAAAGAAACTTACCCACACATTTCCGTTTGATCATTACATTCGCAACGAGCTTCACGAGGTGCTCCACGACTATCCATACGAATTCTATTGAAAAACAAAATAAAGATTCGATTTTTTCGAATATATCAAAAATAAATAAAACCAACTAACTTGCATTGAAGATTTTCACCGCATGCTTCGTATTGTTTGCTCAATGGTACATCAGGATGATTGCATAGATCGCTCTCACGTTGAGCACAAACTTGACAACAACCACAACGATCAAGTGTTAATCCAGCGAGACATTCTTTGTCCAAAGTCTATACAAACAGATAACAATTCGATTTATTTTCTGTTTCTTAGTAAAACGAATATCTTACGACTGGACATTTGCTAATATCGCATGGTTCACATTGTTTAACTTGAGCTAGAACTGTCGAACAGTAGACAGTCAAAGCAACTATTGTTAAAAGATGAAGTCTGAACATTGGTAGGTTATTAATGTTAAACGGCGTTGATATCTACTATTTGTTCTTTCGTCGTTCTTTCTTACTGTCTCTCTACTTGAGATATTATTATGTCCGTTTGCGGTTAGAAATGGAGAACGACGAACGCTTGGTTAGACAACAACGACGAGATATTGACAAATCTCTTACCAGTATACATACAGTGAGTGAGAGAAAGCAAGAGAAGAGAGAAAAAAAAGCCCTTTAATACAAACAAATGTACAGTAATGTACAGAGAGAGAGAAAGAAAAAAGAGAACAGAAAATTATGCTTCTTCTACTATAGTAGATATCTTCCAGATCTTTTCCATTCCAGCATATCTATGTTTACTCATCAATCTCTAGCGTCCTTCCTTTCTATCTAGGTTTATTTTATCTAAGAGAAGAAAATATTCTCGAGAAATACAATTAATTCTTCCCTATCTATCTAACCGGTCGATTGTACAATATTGCATAAACTTTGTACTTATTCTTTCTTCGTCTTTCTTTTTTGCCTCTTCTCGTTCTGTTGATATTCACACGTATAAAGATTGTATAACAAGAAAAAGAAACGAACAGACAGACAGACAGACAAAAAAGGCTTGTACCATCGTCCTAAAGAGAACATTATTAGAAAGACGATTTCCATAGTGTCCTTCGACTGTTCGGCATAAACATCAAGGATTAATCTTGATCCCTGAAGATAATTATCCAATTGCCTCAAAATAACAGAATGTTCAATTCAAAACTATCAATTAAAGAATATCATGAAAAAAGACTTTATCTTTTAATTGAAACACCCTCAAGGTCTTCGGGGGTATTGCATTTGAATGATGATGACGAAGAGATTAAACAGAGCTAATGTTTTCTTTAATTTTCAATAGCAATTTTGTTAGTCACAATGGAACTTCACTTCTATTCTCTTTTTATTGTGGGCGGTATCATGGTCTATAGATTATACTCTACTATCGGAAACAATTTAAATTCACGTATAGATCATAACAAAAATATGAGTATTCAACTGTAATCGATTTTTTTCTAAAGTCATGACTTCTATACCCATTATTTATATAAATTAGAAGAGAAATCATTAGTGAAGTTAGTCTTTTTTTAAATAGCATGATAGATTCAAAATTTTGGAGATGTTGACAGTTTAAAAAAAAAGTCTAGATCTATGACATTGTTGTAATTTTTTTTATTATGAGCAAGATAAAAAAACAGAAATTGTAGTGGAGTTTGTTCGCGAGAGTGTTTTTTTCATTACCACGAACTTGACGTCATTCGTTATTAATTTTAAAATCGATTAAACTATCACAACAGTATGCTTGTTCTGTTTAGTTTTACATTTGTAATTAATTTTCTAAGTCGGATCAAGGCAAAATAAAATGGAGTTTACCCGATTTTTTATTTATATATATATATATCTATGCCAAAATAGTGCAAGTGTGCAAATGAAAAGATGAAGTTTTTTTTTTGTTAATTAAGATTTGTCATGTTCATATACTTGTTTACTCCTTAAAATGTGATATTTTTTCCTTTTAAAGTTTAGGATCTAACTAAAACACTCGAGATTATTTCGACGTGCTTCTTTTGTAAAAACGAATCTTTACATAATACGTTAGATAGAGAAGAAAAATAGTAATTAAGGTGTACTGATACATATATATAGGCAGGAAATCGGATGTACGTCGTTGTAGTATGTAGAGCAAGGTAAGCGAAAATAAAGAGTTAATATTCTTGTTTTATGTTTACAGTTGACACGTCATTTTGCTTTGCGTGAGTTCATAGTTACGATTAGCTTAGGGGCGGGTGTGTGTGTGGGCTCCTATTAGCTTTTTCCAGTAAAATGATCAAATAATCGGACTTGTTTTATTTCCTCAATCGATTTTCTTTGAAAACTTTTATAAATTAGTTAGTTTGACTATCTGAATGAATGCTCGTCTATTACCTGAGAACAAGCCCGAGTATCCCAATGGGAAATCATTACAAAGTTATAAAAACAAGGATATACGATCAAACACAACAGTGTCTCCTACACAGAGTAATCAGACGAACGAAGCCAATTGAACAAGCTGTTTTCCACGCATTTATTTTTTTAGATATATAAAATATTCAGTTTAACTTAAGTACTATTCATTTCCTATTTTGCATATTTAGATGTCGAAATCAATTTTTACAACCACCTTTATTCTATTATGTTTGGTCTTATGTATTTCATGTTTTATAACAGATCGTTTCTATGCTAATTTACTAGATGAAGACTATGAACTTCCACAGGTCGTTTATCCCAAAGGTGGATTCTACTTTCGCCCTCAACGTTCTTCATTCGATCATTATCGTCAAAATCGAAATTCTTGGTTTCGTGTTTCAAGCTATCAACATTTGAAACCAAACAGCGTTTCAGAAGAGAAAAATTCCGGAGATAATCTTATGCGTTGGGGTTAATTATTGAAAATAAAAAAAATGAATTCAATTGACAATAATAAGATCTTTTTCTCTTCTTCTTCTTCTTCGTCTGCTTCTGCTTCTTATTTATATTGCTCCATTGTTTAATAAATCTCAAGTGACATACGAAATTGTCTGTACGTCAACAAACAGACAGGTAATTAGAGGACGCAATAACGAATACATATTCAAATCCGTCATTTTAATCAAATTTTGTTTCGACTAAGAGGCTTGTTAAACGCCTACGTACGGATGAGTTTTATATAAGAATTAACTTTCATAATGAATTAATCAGAATACAGAATATTTTCCAAAACTATCAACGAGAAACATAATGTATCTATCCAGTGTAGTTTTTTTTCTTATTGCTGTTATTCTAATTATCGGTACATCAGCGTTACCGTCGGGAAACCTTTTACAAGCCGATGAAAGTTTAGATACAACGAAAATTCAAGATATTTTCCGGCGTTCGAATGATCTTTCAGCATGGTCATTCAAACGTAATTCAGCTCTTTGCGACTATCGTCTACAATTTCGACCATCTCCATTAACATCAACTCTTTGCGGATACGGTTTGTTGTCAATTCAAATCATCAAATATCTCCTTTATCTCTTTTTTTTTTCTAGGAAATACAAATAAAGTCGAAAATACCGTTCAAGTACATCCATTTAAATACGGCTAAAAACTTTACACTTTTATTCATTTTCATTTGATTATTGTAATCAGAATAATAAAAACATCGAAATAAATATTCATTCGATTAACTTTGAGAGTAATCAGACAGTCTTTCTCGCATTTCTCGTTTCGTAATCAAGCAAAACATTTGAATAGCAAATGTGTTTAATTATTAGGTTTTTCTTTATCTCGAATTGAATAATTATTAATTAATTGTCTCAGTTTTAATATCTAAAAAGATACTTCTGGATTGAATATGTAGGTGGTATCGCCATACATATCTACAGAATTTTTTCAGCACACACAAATGAAACAAAAAAGAGAAAGAGAGAGAGAGAGAAAAAAAAGAAACAAAAACAAAAAACATAGCAACTAAATCGGGAGACAGAAAACGAAAACAAATGGCTTCATTTGTTGTTGATTTTTTTTTCATTTAAACATATAGATACACAAATACATGTATATAAGCACTGACGGACAAAAGAAAAAGAAATCAAGGAATACAGTATTCTTGAAAAGAAACTAAAACAATGTGAAAGTCTCATGTCTTTCGAATCAGATCATTTAAGAAGATTTTTTTGAATTTGTCGTTGGAGAACCATTCGGTGTTGAAGATTTCTTATGAGTAGATGATAAATCGAGAGAATCGGTAGATAATGAAGATACTAAATCAAATCATAAATGATTAGATTAAATAGTAAAAACATATTTATGTGTTTTTATTTACTTGGTTTTGTTGATGAACTTGATCCATTCGAATTCAAAGAAAACGGTCCGATAAAATTGGAATAATTCGTGTATGGATATTCATTACCATTTGTTGTTGCTGTTGTAGTTGTTGAAGGAGGAGGAGGAGGAGGAGGATTTTGTCCATTTGATAGACGTGAAACAATATTCGTTTCGGACATTTTTAATCGTTGTGAAACCGGAGGTAGACGAGCTAATGTTGCTGGTAGTTTATTAATTTCTTGTTTCATATCATTTAATAATTCTTCTAATTGTGTTAAAACTTTATTAAGAACTGTATTAGCTGGTTTATTTCCTGATAAAGATTCTTTCGATAAATGTTGATGACATTCAGCTAAACATTCGACTTCACTAAAACGTTGTGAAAGTGTCAATGCTGGATTGGTTTGTTCCATAGCAAGACCAAGAAAAGCAGCTCGACGTAATTGTTCTTCGATAACAAGTGCCTGTTCTAATAATTTAAAACGTCGTGCAAGAAATTTATTCTTGATTTCAAGAAAATTTCCTTTCATCATATCCATTTTAAATGGCTCGTTAATAATCGAAAATTTCGGATCACTTTGAATATCTTGCCAACGCGAATAACCATGTGTAACAATGCCGGCTAATAGCCAATAATCATGACGACGATGCCAAATATCTAATTCATGATTTGGCGTTAATGCACGTTGCTCATTTAACCATAAGGAATGAAGTTCAGTAAAACCACCATCGGCAATGTTGAACATGAATTTGAAATCTTTTAATTTTTCATTACGAATTGATTGAGATTTTTTATTCGATGATTTTGTTGATTCAGTCGTTGCTGGAGGAGCATCGGCAGCAATTGTATCGGGGTTTGTTTCAGTAGCTTCAGATTTGACACTCGCATCTTTCATTTCGATTTCATTTTCATTTTCAGTTTCATTTTTATTATTAATTAAATCACTTAAACTCATCGATTCGCCAATTAAATCATTACTCGATGCACTTTGTGTTAATGGTTCATTTTTAACTTCAACATTTGCTGTTTCACTTGTCGTATTCGGTTTAATATCTTTCGGTTCTTCACTAGGCGGCGTTTGTGAGGGTATCGACCAAGATCCATTAATACTTTCGAATTCTTGAACTTTCTTTCTTATCAATGACATAATACCAATACGTGAGAGAACTTGATGCCTCGATAGACCTTCACGTGGTACACCATCGGAAAATGTTTCCGAATTATCGGTTGTATTTTCGCATAAATGTTTCATAAATAATGAAACATATGCACGAAATTCTTTCTCGGATTTACAACGTAAATCACGAACTAACCATTGAGATTTGAATGCATCTGGCGGCGGAATACCGAAACGTAAGATGGCATTTAAAAATGCTTTACGTTGTCGAGGATTGAAACCTAAGATTTCGATATTCGTACCCGATTTCGATATCAATGGTGGTAACGGTCGATCACGACCTGTTTTACGTCGACGATCGGATGTTTCATCAAAATCAACATCTTCATCTTCGCCACCAGCCGATGGCGCATCATATTCACTTGCAATATCCGAGTTATGTTCGTTCCAATTGTCATCATTCGTTGAAACAACATAATTCACATGTCGTTTAATACGTTTACCTTTGCCATAGGCTAAACTTTCCGTTTCTCGATCCTGTTCAAATTGAAGACGTAATAATTTCTCCCAATAATTCGGATCTAAAGCTTCTTCGACAGCTTGTGGTTGTTCACGAAAATCATCTTCTTCATCATCATTCATTTCTCGTGTCGCATACGATGCAACTTTGAAACTTGACAAATATTCATTCAAACCATCTTCTTTCTCTTGTATGCCTTCTTGTGAACGATCAAGTAGCTTTTCAATAGCAGCATCATCGTAATGAATTCGTGCACTACTAGCACTTTCGCCACCTTCAGTTGTAGCAGCTATTTCTTCATCTTCTTTGAAGAGATCTTCGGTACCAAAACGTAGAATATCATCGAGTTCTTTCTTGCTCATATTTGTACCGCGACCAACACCTGGACGAACGACTAAATGTGTTAACATCATTTTCTTCTTGGCTACTTGTGTAATACGTTCTTCGACTGAACTACGAGTAACAAATCGATAGATCATAACTTTATTCTGTTGACCAATACGATGTGCACGAGAAAGAGCTTGAATATCATTATGTGGATTCCAATCACTATCGTAAATAATAACTGTATCAGCTGTTGCAAGATTAATACCCAAACCACCTGAACGTGTCGAAAGAAGAAAACAAAATTGTTCAGCACCTGGTGCATTAAAACGATCGATAGCATCTTGTCGATCGGTGCCACTTGTTTTGCCATCCATACGTTCGTATTTATAGCCCATGTATTCGAGAAAATCTTCAAGAATATCTAACATTCGTGTCATTTGCGAAAAAATTAAAACACGATGTCCTTGTTCTTTTAATTTTTTTAACATTGTCGCTAATAATTCTAATTTACCACTCGCTTTTATTAAAGCTGAACCTTCATAAGCCTTCGTAGCTGTTAATGGTGCTTCGAATTCACCAGCTGGTAGAAGATACGGATGATTCGTACATTTTTTTAATTCCATAACAATATTTAATAATGATACTTGTGCACCACCGCCTTTGACATTCAATGCATCGAAATTTTTTGTTAAAATAGCTCGATAGTATTTCTTTTGCAAAGGACTTAAATCAACTCGAACGATGAATTCCGATTTCGATGGCATATTTTTCAAAACATCAGCTTTCAAACGACGTAGCATATGTGAACCTAAGACATCATGTAATTTAGCAACTTGTTCATCTTTAGCTAGATCACTGAATTCTTTTAGAAATCCATCCATATCACTGAATTTGTCGGGCTTAAGAAAATTTAATAAATGATACAATTCTTCGAGATTATTTTGTAATGGTGTACCAGTGAGAAGAACTTTGTAACCAATACTAAATTCGAATAATGTTCGAAAGAATCGTGATTGATTATTTTTTAAACGATGTGCTTCATCGATAACAAGAACTGCCCAATCGACAGACGAAAGTGTTGCTGAATCGACGCTCACCAATTCATAGGATGTTAACAATGCATGAAATTTAACTTTGGCACCACTACGAATACGACTTGCTCGTGGACCAGCACGTATAGCATCGTCTTCAAATGAAAATTCATGTTTACGAATAACGGATCGTGCTTCTTTATCGCCCGTATATGTCACAACATACATATCCGGTGCCCAATATTCGAATTCTCGTTCCCAATTAATAATTGTTGCTAATGGTGCACTAATAAGAAATGGTCCACGTGAAAGACCTTCTTTCAATAGTGCTTGTAAGAAGACGATTGTTTGAACGGTTTTACCGAGACCCATCTCATCAGCAAGAATAACATCAGTATTTTGAGCAAATGAGTAACGTAACCAGTTGAGACCTTCTAATTGATAAGGATGAAGTGTACCACCTGTAGCCTCGATGAAATCCGGCTGTTTTTCATAACGTTTACGTGGTGGTGGATATTTTCCTGAACGTTCATCATCACCTGAATCACCGTAAGCATCAGTCGAACGAAGATCGTCTAATTCACGATTCGATCGACGAGTTACTTTTGTTGAAATTGCTTTTTTCTTTTTCTTCTCGTCAGCATCCGCTCCATTTCGTAATTTCCAATAATTATCAATGTGTTGTTGCCAATTTTCGATTGTATCCGTGTATTCACCATCTTTGTCGACTTCCCATGTTGCTTGATCATAACCTAATTCTCGCCATTTAACTAAATAATACGTTGGTTGACCTTTTTCTTTTTGATGATTCAATATTCGATGTACACATAACCATTCAGGTCGTATACCATTTTTATAGTAACGTTCTTCTAATTTTGGATTGTAATAACGACGTGATACTTCATCATCTTCAACAGCTTCACCATCCATTTCAATTGTTGGTTGAGGTTGTTTCGAATCACCAATTCGTTTAATATAATATCGCCATAATGATGATTGATGAACTTCAACTTGTAGTTCAGGTAACCATTCACAAGCCCAATAGGATAGACCATCGTATTTAACAAATAATTCTCGTGTTTTCAATGGACGTCGAATAGTGCCCGGTGGTAAATTTGGATCGAGAATTGGTATAAGACGTTGTTTAACATCAGCACCTGTCTCAGCACCTTCAGCTGGCGGAACTGCATCAGGATTTGTTGTTGTTGTAATCGTACGTTTTTCGATGATAGTCGTTGTTGTTGTTGCTGATTCGCCATTGTCATCGACTTTTGTTGTTTCAGATGTTTTCGTTTCGCTTGTAATCGATGAATGAGAATCAGGATGTGTCACCCAACGCCATGTTAAGATTTTCTTAACTGTATACGGCGGTGGTTCAATAGTACATCGAGGACAAAACCAATCGTCTTCAGGAATGACTGTCATCGGTGGAATTAGACAATGCATATGATATGACGACGGACAACGATCACAGCATAATAATTCACCTCCATCACGACAAACTCGACAATATTCCATATGATTATCTTCTTCTTCTTTGGCTTGTCGAGCAGCTGTTGCAAGAGCTGCTTGTCTCGTTCGAATACTGATACCATTTTTCGTACAGTCTGGACAGGACCAATCGCCTTCGGGTGCTTGTTCAAGTTCAGGATCGAGACAAACAAGATGATACGCTTTCGGACATGTATCACAAAGAATAATTTCACCACCTTGTTGACATACTTCGCAATAATCTTGATGATCGGTTTCATATCCAGCTTGTTCAAGTGGTAGATTTTCCGTATTGTCAACTTCTTCGCGTACTGGTCGACGAACATTCAATCGTGCTATGACTTTACGTGGTTTGGGCGGTTTTTTTGCTCGTTTTTTCTTCGGTTGTTCTTCTTCTTCGGTCATTTCACTTTGAACGAGCATAGCTTCGAATTCAGCATCGGACTCATTCGATGGATCATCGTCATCGCGTTTCTTACGTTTTCGTTGTCGATTGGATTTTTTCGTTGGTTTAACTTCTTCGTCATCGTTTGTCAACGAAACATTCATCTGTTCTTTTACTGTTGATGTTTGATCTTTCTGAAGTTTTATTTTCAAAGCTGGAATTTTCTTATTTGTCGTTTTACGTGACGATGATGAATTCATAACAACTGAATCATCATCGTCCTGTTGATCATTAGTATCATCGGGATCGGTTTCATTTTGTATAACTGTTCGACGACGACGCGAACGACCAGTCGTCGAAGGTTCTTCAGTATCCATACGATCACTACCTTCGGGATCATTATTGGAATCTGTTAGAGTATTATTAAGATTGGTTTGATTTGTTTTAAGTTTGAGAAATTCACGCCAAAAAGCAGCCAATAATATTCCCTTTTGTTGTGCTGATAATTGTGGATAACGAGAATTAAGCATTGGACGTATAGTTTGTTGGAAGAGTTTAATAGTTGATAGATTAACATAATCATTATCGGAATATTTCATTGGAATATAATCAATTCCGAATTCATCGCAAATCTCTTTCGATGATTTCTGATCCTAGGAAATAAGTCAATTTGAAAAAAAAATTCTCTCATTTTCTTCTTTCCTACTTTCGTTTTTTTATTTGTACTTTCATCATTGGTATTCATCGAATTTATTTCATCAGACATGATAATCAGTTCGTTTTCTTTTTTTGTCTTATTAGTTGACTATCATCTAGAAGATTTGAAAATAGAAATGAAAATAATCAACAAAAACAAAAGTATAACACCACCCACACACGAAATTTGTCCTCCCATCTTGCTTTTTTTTCCGTTCTTTCCTCTATACTGCCGTCTGTTTATTAATGATGATGAGTTAACTGACATTAATTGAACTCCTTCTATCGTGGCAGATTTACGTCCAGCATGAAATTGTCACCAAATGGCGCTAGTGAATATGACATTTTTACTAGAGCCAGTAGCGACATTTCGATAGATTTATGAAGTATATCCAATGATTGACTGACATGACAATTAATATAGAGATCGCTCGAATACATGTTTAAACAGTTCGAGTTTATGAAATTTTAATTATTTTATTAATTAACTTACTTTTTAATTGATCACGAAAAATTGTCGATATTTTTCGTTTTTTTTTTCATTCGCTAGGAAATTTTATTGATGTGTAGTTTTAATTATAAAAACTTTAGCGTCGAATTTTGATAAAGAAAGAAATGGTTAACAATTAAGTGCACTTGACTGCCCTGTGACCCGTTATTCGTATATGTTTAATGATAGGGGCGAAATATAAAAAAAAGAAAAAGAAAAGAGGGAAGGAACATTCGAGACTATTGTTGATTTCGATAATGACTTTTTGTGTTCTGTCTTTATTTCAATGTGATAGAAAATGAAGATTTTCGCGCTCTTATCTGCATACACACACGATTTCTCTCGTGAACGGTGCTTTCATTTTGGGGATTTGTGTTATGTTAATAAGCATAGTTCTCACAAGTGCTCAAATATAGAGCACCATTGTTTGTTTTCGTGGATCGATGTCAAAATAACCGCGCACTAGTTCATGCACGAAATCGGTTAAAGCGGATTACAAATTAATCAAATTGCGAAATGTCGATTAAATTGTCTGAAATAAATCGATTTTGAAAATTTCCTTTTCTATCACCGTATGTTCATTCAGAATGCCAATCGATCTTATTGACTTAATTCTATTATCTATCTTCTCAATCGATCGATATAGAACGTCTATAATTTCACATAAAACCAATGATTATGTTCGAATATCATATATCCGTGTCTCCGAGGCATAATTGTTTTTAATGTATGCACATATGTTTTGGCTTTTTTTTCTTGTTCACTTTTATTTTTACATGAAAACAAATTTTCAAACAGTACTTTCCATACGATTGACAGTTTCATCGAAATCACAATTTTCAGAATCGGTTATATTCGGTCGATTTTCTCCGTCGAGACAACTATCAATTCTTGACATTGATGTATTTGCTGAATGTGTTAATGTTAAATATTGTGTTGCTTTTGGACCATCAATTAATTGTTGTTCAGGTGGATTATCGTCATATTTTTGTTGATCTACATGTCTTGTATCATGATTATAATTCGTAATTGATGTGTTCGTATCATTTAAACGTGAAAATTTAAAATAATTTTTCAACGGTGTATATTGAAGTATTTCACCGATAACATTATAGACGTCTTGTCGGAATTTACGTCCAGTAAGAAAATAAATATAAAATTCGAGAACTGTATCGATCAAAGATAACATTCGTAAAATAAGATAAACATTCGATGTTTTGATTTCTTCAGTTATACGTGAATATTTCGGACGATAACTTGATTTAACATAAACATAAATACTTGCAATACTATTCGTTGTTAAAAAAACGAAACTAGTTGTTAATGTAATTGTTGTTTCATAACTGAGATCTTTTCGTGTTAAATCTGTTCGTGCATGTCGTAATGATGAACGTCGTAATAGATCGGTTCGACGAAGACCATTTTCGAGTTGTGCACATGTGTTTTTTCTTGGTCGTTTTAAAACTCGAAGAATAATAACTAGATTTGTTGCTGCAACTATTGTAAATGGTATCAATGACGAAACAATAAAATTCACAACCGGTGCATTATAAATTAATTCTTGTATCGATTGAAAACCACCGAATGAAAAATAGCCCATTTGTCGGCCGAATATAATATTACAATAGGTAAATGTTTCATTACTATCTTCATTTAAAAATGTTTCGACAAGACTTGGATAGTAGAATAAATGCCAATTATATGCAAGTCCGCAAAGCATCATTAAAAGAATTAAAATACAAACAAGACAAGGCGTTGGTTGAGGTAAATATTTCGATTTAACTATAGTTGCTAAACGTATTGTACATGCAAGTATAACGAAACCAATTGACCATGATACGAATATATCACTACTACGTGAGAGTATACAGAATAGCTTCGATGCGTTTATTTTATCATCAGTAACGAAGAATTTCGTATCGAAAATAAACGTCCAAAGAAGAGGAACGAAATCGAAGATAGTTTTAAGTAGAAGAAGAATGCCGGTTGATGTTCCTCGAAGCTAAACAAATAGTTCTACACGAAATGACTTTGATTGAAATCGAATGATACAAACCGGTTTACGAAGAAAAATAATACAATTAAAAACTTTGCCAATTAGTCCAACAGTAATTAAAACAATGGCAATTATTTGAACAATATATGTATATCTAAACAAAATGAACTCTTAGCCCACACGTATGTTTTATTCTTCTTTTGTAGTTTTTTGTTTTAATGTTTTATTCTCACGAGATTCGAACATTATGATTGATGACTTATCCTAATGACATTTTTGTTCTATGAAGATTTCGACGTACTTTTGTGCAGTATTATGATATAAACTTGTATGTCGTTGCGAACATTGAGTTATACATTCGAGATCGTACGTGTCATTACCAATCATAGCACCGGTATTATTATCACTTGAACATGATGCAATACAAATGAATAATTCATCGGCCATTTTCTTTTTTGTGTTTCAATTGATTATTCGACTTGTTAAACTAGCAGGTTCTTTTTCATTATGAAATTAATAATCTAGAGAAAAAGAAGATTACAGAAGATATCTTTTGATTTCAAAACTATGCCGAATTTATCATAATGACAAGTGCAAAACTTATTGCTGACGGTTTGGAAATCACACGAATGAATACAATGTATCAATAAAATCGCTAAACAATAGAACGAGAGAGAGAGAGAGAGCGAGAGAGAAAAACTAATCTATTCCTGACGAAAGCTAAATCGTTTATGTTATGTCGAGCCTATTCATTATTATTATCAGTGTCAAACGAAAGTATTAGTTAGATTGTCTTTCAAACTACTGTTTGGAGTCTAGGGAGACCTGAAACTAATTATTTATTGTTGTCGTTTTTTATTTGTTTGGCGTTTATTCGTCTATATTATTAGAAGTATCTCGTTTTTAAAAGAAAAAATAAAAGAAGATGAACACAAACAGGACAGATATGGAAACGGAAATGTGCATCGATGGTTTTTGTCAATATTTTTCTTGTCACATGATTAATATTTCGAGGACATAGGCTCAGTCGATCTTGATTATAGGTATCTTCATATCTGTCAATAAGATAGCACTAGTAAACCTTAATTATCGTCATTTCTAATGATTTTCTCTTTTTCAACAAACAAACTAAAAGTAAAAATGCGTAGAACATTTTTCGAATTAATCAACTATCTATTAATTATGATCCACTCGGATAAAACTATGATAATCTGCTTACAACATTCTGTTTTCAATCCAAACTAATTGCATAGATATAGTTCGTTAGAACAAACAAATAGAATTCGAATCTATCCTAATTTTTTATTTGTTTTGTTTGTTAGTTAAAAAAATAGTTCGTCAATTTATTACTCTCGAATGAAAATAACTACAAGTAAAAACTTCAACTAAAATAATTAGCTCGATATGTGTTTGTTTTTTTTCCTTTCTTCGGTCGTCGTGTTTTCCCATGGGTTAGAACAGGAATAATCAGAAGATTCTTCAATGTGAATATAGAGAAGATGACAGATTATTTCGCTCGTGAGAAAATGAAAGGAATCTCTAGGATTTGAAAATCTATCTTTATCTTTCCGAAAAATCATTTTGTATTAAAAATAAATATATATTAGCCTGGAGTTGGTATGCGATGATATCGTTTGAGGTCAAAGGCAAAAGCAAAAGAGAGGGAGTGAAAAAACTAAATGTTTCAACAAAGAATTCTTCTACAATACGTAGTAAAAATAGAAAGAGAAAAAAGAGAGAGAAAAAGAGAAGAGAGAAGAAAAAGAACTTCTTCCTGTATTGTCATCAATTGTGATTATTTCTCGTAGTTTACCTTTTAATTATCCTGACATAAAAATAGACGCCGTTTTTATCTTTCTATTTCTATTAAGTTCAATGAATTAATCTTAGCAATTATTTAATCTAATTGAATACACACATTTCCACTCGCTCGATCAGAAAAAGAAGAAGAGGAAGAAGACAACGAGGACGATGACAAAGCTTTCGTATCTAAGAATAATCGGAACATAAAACCTCACTCTAAGAACGCTTTCCTTATGTCTCTCTCTCTCTCTATCGTCTGAACTAAGTGCATGCAATTGAATTGATTAAGAGACAAAAAAAGGAAAGAAAATAAGAACAATCTCTCAATGATGATTGTTTCTTCTTCTTCTTCTTTTTCTTCGTTTTCTCGTCTGTAGTGTTATCTGTTTATGAATCAAATTAGTTTGACGATACATTTATTTAATCAATCGAAAAAAGGAAATTTATGTCGAGCAGAATCAGGCTTTTTTTTATTTTTAAGAAATCCACAGGTACATTTAAAAATAAGAAAGAAGAAAAAAAAAGAAAATAAATATTTATTACAAAACAACATTGACTAGAAATGATTGAATTTTGAGGCATTTATGTTTCATTTTTTTCGAAGAAGTATGAAATACAGATACAGAAATGATAAAGGAGAGACTAGATTGATTAGATTGTTCATGTTCACAATTACGCCCAAACCTACAAAAAAAAACACATCCTCACACATGCATTCAAATAAATAGTTTGGAATCAATCATCATACTCGAATTGTACAATCCCAAGAGCCAGTACCTAATGCTGTACCATCTGGCGAGATTTTCAATGAACTAACACGATTTTCGTGTCCATATAGAGTAGCAACACGTGAACCTTTTAATGTATCCCAAACATTAATACAATAATCGCTGTAACCACCGAACAATAGTCGACCTATAGATAAATCAAATGTTTTGGTAGGCAAACAAAACAAAAATCAATTCATATCGATACCACTCAATGAAAAATCGATTGCATTGCATGAAAATATAATTGACTCTTTCTTGAATATTGCGACTTGTCGATCGGCACGTAAATCGAATAATCGACACTAGAATGAACAAAAATGTTCATCAATGATTTTCATTTGTTTTTTTTTGATTTCATACAGTTGCATCGTCTGATGCCGAGGCAAATGCATCACCACTTGGATAGAATCGAACAGCATTCACATCGGATTCATGTCCTTCGAATGTTTGAACATAACTACCTGTTCGAATATCCCAAACCATGGCAATATGATCCGAACTCTAGATAATAAATTCAATTAGTAATGAACATTATTTTCTTTTTGACAATTCGATTTACTCCAGAGACAAAGATGTTTCCTGCTTCTGATGGTGAGATGTCAATACCCATAACATCGGCTTGATGGCCTTGGAATGTTTGAATAGCAGTACTACTTTCGATGTCCCATAATTTAGCTGTACTATCTCCACTAGCTGTTAAAAGCTATCGAAAATAAAAATCATATGAAGTTAATAATTGATTTTCGTTGATCATACTTGTTGATCGGAATGCATGAATTTACACGATGATATATAATTGGCATGCGTTGCAACAACTTTTTTATATTTATTCGCATCGTCATCCGAATTTAATGGATACAATGTTAATTTATTATCCAAACCTCTAGGCAAAAGAAAATCAAGTCAAACTTTCGATTATTTGAAAATGATTATGCGTTTCTTTACCCGCAAGCGACCGTTGTTGCCGAAGGTGAATAAGCACAAGCTAAAACCCATGTTGTTGGCATTGTAATGGCATGCTAAGAAAGCAGAAAAAGAAATCATTTGTTCTAAGAAAATTGAAAGTATTTCAATAAGCAAACTTCTTTATTTGTTGTAAATGCGTCCCAAACAATTAATTTGCCATCTTGTGATGTGCTGACCATGTGTCGTTTGTCATTTGACCAATCTAGTGCAAGAACTTTGCCTTGATGACCTTTGAGAATGCGTCGAGATTTCGTTGTAAATGGTGGTAAACCATCGAGTTTTTCTGCAACTGTTGTTACTGAAGACAAGAAAAAAAACAATTCAACAGATTTTTATTTAGATTGTTTTGTTTTTGTCTAATGAAAGAAGAAAAAAAAAGATAATTATTTACATTCCATGTCGTTGAATTTCGCTCGTTCTTCTTCGAGACGAGCTTTTAATGATTCAGCTTCACGAACAAGATCATCAATTGATTCCGGACCTGAACGTTCAGTTACAACAGCCATGATATCTGCTTATGAGCGATATGAACTAATGAAATGAAGAAAAAAAACAACTCATAATCTCGATGAATCCATAGTTTATTCTATGGAATCTGACATTTGAATAGATACAAATCGTTGTCAAGCATGGCGATAACAACGAGCACACGAGAGGAAAGAAAAGAAAGAAAAACTATTTCTCTTCATTCGAACGAACATGGACAAACCTCAAATTATTTTACATAGTCAAAAGTCAGTTAATTATACAGTTTTTGATGTTAAATGGATTCCGACATCGGCAAAATTTATTTCATTGGGTAATCACGCACGTGGTACAGGTGCTTTAGAAATATTTGAAATCACTCATGGAGATACAACTGTTGTTTCTCAAGTATGATGATCTTTTGTTTTTGTTTTATTGAAAATAAATATTTTTGTTTTGATTTAGTATGAGAAACCTACGGCGTTTAAATGTGGAACATTTGGAGTTTCACCAACTCGAGAAAAACGACATTTAGCGACAGGAAATTTCGATGGTTATGTTCAAGTTTGGTAACGAACGAAAAAAAACTCCTGAAAAATTCGATGATTTTCTTGGTTTTTGAATAGGGATTTAGAAAAAATCGACAAGCCTATCTTTTCAGTCAAAGGTCATACAGAAATCATCAATGCTATCGATGGTGTAGGCGGATTAGGCATTGGTGAAGGCGCACCTGAAATTGCTACAGCTAGTCGAGATGGTTTACAAATAAAATCTTTCTTTGTTTCGATCGAAAACGATGTGTGTGTGTGTGTGTGTTTAGGTCGAGTACATATTTGGGATACGAGACAAGCTGATGGTGCTGTTGCAAGTATGGAACCAGCTGAAGGTGAAACGAAACGAGATTGTTGGGCTGTTTGTTTTGGTAATGCGTATAATACGAGTGAACGAGTTGTTTGTGCTGGTTATGATAATGGTGATGTGAAATTATTCGATCTTCGAACGATGTCGATTCGGTGGGAAACGAATATTAAAAATGGAGTAAGGCGAAATTATTTGGATGAAAAATGAATTATTGAAAATTTGTGAATTTTAGGTTTGTTGTTTAGAATTCGATAGAAAAGATATTGAAATGAATAAACTTGTTGCAACAACATTAGAAAGTAAAATTCATGTATTCGATATGAGAACACAACATCCAGAAAAGGGTTTTGCGTCTGTTGTTGAAAAAGTACATGAACTCATTCGTTAGTTTCAATTAACAAGACGAGAATTTCCTTTTTATTTTGAAGGCTCATAATTCCACAGTTTGGCTTGGCAAGCATCTGCCACAAAATCGTGACATATTCATGACTTGTGGTGGCTCAGGTTCTTATTACCTCTGGAAATAGTAAAGGATAAATTATGATTGTAGAAAAAAAAACAACTACGCATATTCATTTATTTGTTTAGTAATTATCCCGAACAACGTTCAATAACTCAATCAGATAATACAGTTGCAGGTGTTGCTGGAAATCTAACTCTTCTTCAAAACATTGGCCTTTCAACTCAACCAGCAAGTGGCTTCGACTGGAATATGGATAAAGCTGGTTTAGCATGCACAGGTGCTTTCGATCAAACAGTTCGCGTTCTCATCACGACAAAACTGAATACGATCTAATTGTTTTCAGTGTCATTTCAATTTCCTATTGTTAAGCTTCCGTGTGCACGTGATTTTGTTTTTATTTCAAACGAGACAAAAAAAAAGATAAACGAATAAAGATGAACTCTTGTTTGTTGTATGACTTCTGATAGATATACATGAATAGAATACATAGACACACACACAAAGAAAGAAAACGAAATAAATTTTGCTTTTTTCTCCTTCGAACTGTCTACAGATGATAGCAGACAGAATAAAACAAAAAGAAAAACAGATACACAGCAAAAAAAAAGAAACTGAAACATGTTAAAACATAACACTGCAAGAAAACAAAAAAGAAAAGAAAATAACAAAGCTGTCTTTTTTATATTTTAATGCTGATAGTGTTTAGAAGAACGAAGCTGATGTTTGTTTGGTTTTGTTTTATTCTCAAAAGTACGTGACAAAGAAAAAACGTGTAGGAAAATGGGAAACGAAACTGAATAGAATGTGTTTATTGTTGTCTAGATTCATCGGTTGGTGCCGGTGATTGATTGGTTTGTTCTTCTTCGTTATTATTTTCAGTTGATTGATTCTCGTTATTGTCTTCTTGAAAAAGAAAAATATCTACGAATTTCAACAAAAAGAAAATTTACCGTGTTGATTAAAACGTCCTCGGCCACGTCCTCGACCTCGTCCGCGACCACGACCACGATAACCATAATTATAATATCCTCCATAATAATATGCTGATTGTCCTCCATAGTAACCTACGATAAAACAAATTAAGAGTTGATTTTGAAATTTTTGAAGTTTGTTCTACCTTGATTCGCGTAATAACCACGTCCTCGGCCTCTTCGACCGTTGCCACGTTGAATATTGTTTGATTGAGATTGACTAACACCGGTATTATCTTGTTGTTGATTGTCATTATCGGCTTCGCCTTCTTTATTTGCTTGACTACGACGTTCTTTTCTTAAGTTTCGTGCAACTTTACTGACAAGATTTCGAACAACATATTTCACTATTGTCTCATCATCTTTAGGTTTTCGAGGTTGCTGTTGTCCTAAACGAACCAATCACGTTTTTCATTCGAAACAAACAAAATCTCGAGATTATACGTACGTTCTTCAGTGTCTGCACCACTTTGACTAGCGTCTTTCTTATGATTTCGTCTACAAATTTCGAAATCGAACAAAATAAATAACTCATTTCTTTTTTGTTTATTACCGATGACTAGATCGTTTACGTCGTGGTTGTTGTTGATCATCAGTTGCAGCGCTGGAAAATTGAATAGAAAGTTTTTATTTTGTATTTTTCAAGGTGTTTTACCCGTCAGTCTGTCGTTCAGTAGCTGAGCCTTCATCATTATTTCGTTTATGATGTCGTCGTCGATTGGAATTGCGTTGGACTGTGTTGTTTTGTCCGTCACCAGCTTGCTGTTGATCGTTATTCTCTTCTTGACTGCAAAACAAAATTCATTCGAAATCATTTCCTAAAATGTCACAAACTTTTCATTGTTCGATTCCGTTCGTTGTCCTGATCTAGGATGGAAGAATCGTCCACGTCCTCGTCCACGGCCACGGCCACGACCGCCACGAAAGCCTCGAAAGCCTCGGAAGCCATTGAAATCTTCTTGACCGGCGAAGCCACCTCGAGAAAAACTACGGCCACGGAAAGGTGGACGGTAGAAATTTCCCTGTGAGTGATAGAAATCATTTGGTGGTCCATTTGTATAATCGGAATAGGGTGTGTATGATTGACCGAAGTTTTGTAAAAATGGTCTACCACGACTGAAACGTCCTCGGCCTATGACAAGCAAAAATCAAATTCAAGAATGATGAAATGACTATTTTCATCGCCTACCACGGCCACGTCGAAAACCTCCTCGGAAATGTCCACGACCACGACCTTTAAAGAACGAAGAAGAAATTCTCTCATTTGTCTATATTTGTCAATTCTACCTCGATTATTATTGAAATTGTCGTCATATTGATTGTAATTATCATCGGAATTATTCGAACGTTGTGCATCATCGTCATTGAATGGTCGATTTTCATCTTCGCCTAAATCTTGATTTTGTCGCCCAGTACCTATTGATTTCACAACAACGAATATTTTCTTATAATTGAGCTTTCAGACAAACAAACCAGGTCGTCTACGATAGAAACTTCGTGCTTGCTGCGGCTTGACCGGTCCACGTGGTCCATCATCCGCTTGTGCATTATTATTATTTCGTTGAGTATACATCTAAAACATTTAATCAAAACGAACAAGTATTTCGCGCGTACAATTATTCTAACGAATATCTTTCAAAGAAACCGATAAACAAAAGAGATATATGTTAAGTTAGTTGCCTCCACTCGTCGATGACTATAGAAGAATTTGTCTTTTCTCCTTTCTCTACAATGAAAAACGTGGACGAGATTATCAAATGGATATTTTCGATAGAGAACTGGGGAGAGAAAGAGAGAGATGTTCGTTTTAAAGAAAGAAAAAAACAATTTTTTTTTATGTTCAATAACCAATAAATCAACAAGAAAAAGAAAAAAAAATAAACAAACATACAAATGTTCTTTTTGTTTTCTCTTTCTCTTTAAAAAAACAAGCACCGGTATGTATCGAACAATTAGTTCGTCGGTTCGGGACCAAGAATTTTCGACATATAAGGTCCGTCTAATTCGTAACCTAATTTTCGATAATAATTTCTCGTTCCTACACCTGAAATCACACTGATCTTCCATGAACCGTGTTCTTCAACAGCGATTCGTTCAGCTTCTTCCATTAACAACATTCCGTAGCCCTAGAAAACGAAGATTTTATTCTCAATTTCGTCTCATTTTGAATCAACCAACTTGATGTTGAAATTTCGATGGATCTTTTGCATGTACAGGCACAACACTTCCGTAGACATGCAATTCTCGAACAATCGACACTTGTCCTCGTTTTAATTCCGGTCGAAATGTTTCCTTTGTACATTTTCTCAAACGTAATAAACCAATGAGAATATCTTGTTCAGGATCTTCATAAGCCAAAAATGTTTCCCAACCATCATTGGCCATGTAATCACGTCGAATGAGTTCGACTTGTTCAGGTTTAATACTCTTATGTATTTCCTGTATGCCGACTTCTCGTGTACGAACATCTCGACATTCGAGATTGAGATCTTTCATTCGTGCAAGTGCATGTTCACGAAGATTGCCGTGTTCGACACCGGACGTAACCAACGGCATGGGAATATCACGTTGAACACGATAGACACGTGTCCATGGCGGAACTAAGGCGAGTATTCGAGCTACTAAATCAACGAGAACTGACGGTGGATAACTCGCATAACGATTCGTTCGCCAGAGTTCATAGAGACCTAATTGAAATATTCAAAGAAAACGATGGATATGAATGAGCAAAAGATGATTTACCAGTGCCACGAATGACGAGTGTTGGGTATAGTTTGAGACCATCGGGACGAAATTCCGGATTTTCAAAGAATTCCTTTTATTTACCGATGAAAATTGATTTGTTAGAATAAATAGTTTTGTGATTGTTTACTTTGAATTGATTGAGATCACGTTCGAGATCGACATTCGGCAAATTAGGCATCATATGTGATACGACTTTGAAACCTGAATCTTTAGCCATGCGAAACGATTCTGTCACAGCTTTGACTGTATGTCCTCGATTTGTATCTCTTGCTACATCTTCATAGACACTTTGTACACCGACTTCTAAACGTGTACAACCGTACGCAAGCATATCACTACGAAAACAAATTGTTTGTCTAGTCTTTTTTTTTGTTGTTTTGTTGTCATTTACCCGAGATGAACTTTTAGACAATAATCAGGTCGAGTTTCGATGGTAATACCAATACATTTCGTTTTACTGCATTCAGAATATCTTTTCAGGGGAAGAAAAAGAGATAAATTTCAACAAGAATTCGTTTTTTGTTTACCGAACAGCTTCAGCTACATTACTACTCGTATGTCCTGAACACGCATCATGTAAACTACGAATAAAATAATCTCGATAAGTCTCAGGCAAAGACATAAATGTTCCGCCCATAACAATAAATTCAATTTTATCAATATTATGACCGAGTTGTTTTAACTAAATGCAGAATAGAAAGAGAAATCCTAGTTGCCATCGAAATTACTTGTTCAAGACGATGTTTTGTTTGTAAATATGGATTATATCTCGCTCGTATAGCTCGCATCGATGTTGGCTAAATCAAATCAATTCAAAGTTTTCGAAAATCTCCTTCAACAAATTGAATACTTCATAGCCAGTATACGATTGTGTTGAATATTCAAAATCTGAATCCGGACCTCCAGGACAATAAACGCAAATATTGCCTGTCATAGCAATATGTGGACATCGATGAGGTTTGCACATAACAGCAACAACAACGATTCCACTTGCTGTTCGTACAGGTTTCGCTTTGATTTTAGGTAGAAGAACTTTCTTGTGTGATTCAGGGATTGCTGCAATGATATCGACTAAACGAGGTTGTAAACTAAGTCCATACTTAGCAGATGCTTTACATTTAACTCTATGAAAGAAAGAAGAAGATAGATGTGAAGAATTCAGTTGTTTATCTTCGTACTTATTTAAATCAATATCTTTGCCTTGCTCGTAGGCATCTATTAATTGTTTTACAACATCCGATATAGTTGTTATCATCAGTTCATGTGCAGAAACATTTTTTCCTAGAAAAATTTTAAAAAAAATCGATATTTTCGAATGTTTTCTTTGAATTTTACCCTTTTGTTTGACCATATTTGTAAGCTTTTTTATTAATTTCTAAAGAAATATGACTGATCTATCTTCGTCTCTAAAATATTTGTTTGTTTATTGGGTAAGAACATTGAAATATCCTATTGGTTAGATCTTCTGTCACTACTCGCGCAACTATAGAACAAATTCTTCTCAATAGTTAACTGAATCAACCTTTTCCTCTGTTGATTTATTTCGATAGATTATGTAAGATTTTTTTTACTTGTTAAAATCTGACGAAATATAAGCTAATTAATCAGAGTATGTAATAGATCTTGCTGACCAATCAAAAACTATCGCATGCGACATCATCATTTGTATCCGGTTTAGTTAAAATAGAAGAAATCATGGATTGAATATGATCTCTGCACGGAAATCATTGAGGTCCTGAGTTTATTTTCAAATATTTCGATCTTGTTTGACTTGACCATCAATCAATCAATGTTGATCTTACTACAATGATTCTTTAAGTATGACAATGATAAATAGATGTTTTATTTTTTGTTTGAAATTGAAATGACATAAATCGA
>Ga0209930_1001607_pt1 | contig 33728 bp, 39 predicted proteins | sample ThiBiot_500_biof_2_FD_183948 | JGI IMG/M metagenome (GOLD analysis project Ga0209930, IMG submission 183948) | Wastewater bioreactor microbial communities from Cape Town, South Africa - Thiocy_cont_500_biof (SPAdes) | ecosystem: Engineered > Bioreactor > Thiocyanate-remediating >... | reverse complement strand
CAAATACCCTAAAAAAAGGCCCAAAGCTACGTAAACCAACTAGCCCAACACAATTCAAAATCACAAGCAAATGCATTTAATAATTAAAAGAATTTTTTACAATGTTAATATTAACTAAAAACTAAGCCTAATCTTTAAAGCGGAATCAACGTGGACGCGTTGAACCGTAAAGTCCACGATTAAAATTACTACGACGACGCGCGAATCGAACTGAAAAAATATCCAAGTCTAATCAAGAAGTAGTTTTATAGTTAAGAGGTCGCTTAACCACAAAATGCTGTAAAACTCGAACAGAGCTTATACCAACACCAGACGTTGTACCGCGCAACATTTTGTAATCTCTCGCTAGCCCTAAGTCAGTTTTAACGTTAAATGCATTCAGGAAGCCCGTACTTCACGAAAAACCAGCCAATGCATCATAAACTAGTATAAAAAAAACAAGCATACTAAAAGTTGTAATATACGAGCCAAATGTTGCCACAGAATTTCACAACTGAAACACATCTGGATAATCTGGAATCCGACGAGGCATACCCGCCAACCCTAGAAAATGCATAGGAAAAAATGTAACATTTACACCAATAAAGGTAGTTCAAAAATGCAATTGACCTAAATACTCTGAGTATGATTTTCCAGTTAAAAAAGCAAATCAATAGTAAAAACCAGCAAAAAGCGCAAATACCGCACCCATAGAAAGTACATAATGAAAATGGGCAACAACATAATAAGTATCATGAAGAGCAATATCCAAACCACCATTAGCTAAAATAATACCTGTCAAGCCCCCTAATGTAAATAAAAATAAAAACCCTACAGCAAATAGCATTGGAGTACGTAAATCAACAACCCCACCCATGATTGTTGCAATTCAACTAAAAATTTTAATCCCGGTAGGTACCGCAATAATCATCGTTGCCGACGTGAAATATGCGCGAGTATCAACATCCAAACCAACAGTAAACATATGATGAGCCCAAACGATAAACCCTAAAACTCCAATAGAAATAATTGCGTAAACCATCCCAAAGCGACCAAAAATAGGTCGCTTAGCTGAATCACCAATTACATGACTTATAATTCCAAATCCCGGTAAGATGATAATATAAACCTCGGGGTGACCAAAAAATCAAAATAAATGTTGGTATAAAATCGGATCCCCACCTCCTAATGAATTAAAAAAAGAGGTATTAAAGTTTCGATCAGTTAATAACATGGTAATCGCTCCTGCCAATACAGGTAACGATAATAATAACAACACAGCCGTAATTAAAACAGCTCAAACAAACAAAGGCATATTCTGTAAACTCATACCTTTCGTACGCATATTTAAAGAAGTGACAATAAAATTAATCGCACCTAATAATGACGAAGTACCAGAAATATGTAAACTAAATATCGCTAGATCAACAGAACCACCCGAATGAAATAAAGATGAACTAAGCGGAGGATAAACGGTTCACCCTGTTCCAGCCCCAAATTCAACAAATGCAGAAAAAACTAATAATAATAAAGATGGTACAAGCAACCAAAAACTAATATTATTTAAACGAGGAAACGCCATATCAGGAGCCCCAAGAAAAATAGGAAACATTCAGTTACCAAAGCCCCCTATCATAGCAGGCATCACGAAAAAAAAAATCATCAAAAAGGCGTGCGCCGTTATAACCACGTTATAAAATTGATAATTACCAAGCAGTACACCATCTCCAGGATGAGCTAACTCCATACGAATCAGCAAAGAAAACACAGTACCAGTTACCCCTGCCAATAGCGCAAAACATATGTATAAAGTTCCAATATCCTTATGATTTGTAGAACAAAATCATTTGTAAAAACCCAAAGTCGGAAATTTATTAAAAAAAGCTGTAAAGATTGTATCCATAAATTATTTGTTTAATTTGCTAAAAAAACTAACAAGCTTACGTGACTCACCTGAAACAGGTTCCAATCAAAACCCATCAAGTTCACTTGAAACAACTCTAGCTTCACTATGAACTAACGGTTTAACAAAAAATAAGGCATTTAATTGATTCGAAACTAAAGCTAAAAATCGAATTAACTTTGCTAAATCAAAAAAAAAAGCTTTTGTTACCTCACAAACAAATAAAAGCGTCCCAACCACCGAATTAGATAAAAGAATCAATACTAAACGCTGATGCTCAGCTCTTATTAAAGTTCGTGCTCGAACTTTTTTATAAAAGGTCGGTAAAAAAAATAACACAAAAAAAAAATAACTTAAAAGAAAAAGAACAAAAATTCAAGATATATTAGTCAAAAAAATTAAAGTATCACTATGCGCCATAGAAAAATATCTCTCAAAATTTAATTTTTATACGTTTACTGAAAAAAAACGAGAAGAATTCTCAAAAAAACCAACAAATCTACGTGAACGAACACTGTTTAGAACAAAAAAATTTAAATGAATAGATAAAGTCAAAAAAAATTTATTTGCTTCAACAAGGTACATATGCGACTTCAAGACTACTAAAGAAGTTAAATGCGTTGAACTAAATTCTAAAAATTTTAACATTTTTGCTTTTCGAGATGAAACAGTCGTTAAAAAAGTTTTTAATGAGCCACTACGAACAAACAAAATTAAACGAATTCTATTTAAATCTACGAGCAATCGTAGATATTTTTTATTGACTGTTGTTAAAAAAAACAACAACATACTAGTACGCACTGCACTAAAAGCAACAATTACTAAAAAAAAAAAACTAAAAGCAATATACAACTCCTCTGAATTTAGATCAAGACCTCAATATCCAAAAATTGTTACAATGAAAAATAAAATTGAAAATTTTACAAAAAAAAAATTATCCTTAAATGACAACATACACCAACAAAAAATTAATAGAAATTAAAACATTTTACCTACCGGTAATTAAATTTTCAATAAAATAAGTACTTAAATAAAATGGGATATATGTACCCCATAAGTAAATTCATAAAAAAACCAAAACTCAAACTACATCAACAAAATGTCAATATCACGCAGCTAGAGTTAAAGCTAAATAACTAACAGTTCGAAAATGACCTAATAAAAATCGAATAAAACAAATAAACAAAAATAGGCTTCCGATTAAAACATGACCCCCGTGAAACATCGTTAAAATATACATACTTGATCCAAAAACAGAATCGTTAACTTGATGAAATGCAACCATATATTCATGTCACTGAGACATCATAAAAAAAATAGCGTAAATAAACAACACTATAAACCCAAGAATAACCTCTCTAGTTTGCCCTCCGATCAACCCATATTGAGCCCACGTTAATGCTGCCCCTGAAGCTAATAAAAAAATTGTATTTACAGTTGGAATACCCAAATTATTCATTTGTATTGATTCTACCGGCGGTCAGACAGCCCCAATTTGCACAACCGGCTCAATTGCTGAATGAAAAAAAGCTCAAAAAAAACTAAAAAACAACAACGCCTCTGAAACAATAAAAAACCAAAAACCTCATCGAATATTAGACTCAATCAATAATGAACTACGCGATAAAAATGTTAATTCCCGAATCAAATCTCGGCACCAAAAAAAAAAAGCGAAACAGACAAATAAGCCCCCCAGTAGAAAACAAAACAACCCAGAAGAATAATAATTCATATAAGCCGCAAACCCAGTTAACATTAAAAACACAGCAAATGAAGAAAAAATCGGTCACGGACTAGGCGTCAATAAAAAAAAGCCAGAACGTCTAACGTCAAACGCTATATCGTTATTATTATTTGTTACTGTATTTCCAAACGATAATAAAACCCGCGCTACAGCCGAGCTAGTTGAAAAATCACGCTCTACTAAAAAAGCATCTAATTTTCTTTTTAAATTATTCGCAAACATAAATAATTATTTAAAAAATTTAATGTGATAAATTTAACGAATCGTTAAAGTATATACATACAAGCGTAATAAACACATACGCTTGCAAAAAAGCAACCCCCAACTCTAGCATAAACACAAACAATAATAAAACCCCAGCAAAAATAGCCGCAAACCAGTTTAACTTAAATAACTTAACAGCAAACCCTGCAATAGTAAAAAGTAAAACATGCCCCGACGTAATATTTGCTGCCAACCGAATTGCTAAACTAAAAACACGAATAATATATGAAATAATTTCAATAACAATTAAAAATGGTAGCATGTAAATTGGTACATTTGGGACAAATAATTTATAAAATCCCACGCCATTTTCTAAAATTCCAATAAAAATTGCCATGAATCACACCATGATTGAAAAAAAAAAAGTAATTACAATATGCGACGTAGGCGCAAAACTAAACGGTGTAATACCATATAAATTAGATAACAAAATAACAAAAAATAAAGATAAAACAAAAGGGAAATAGATATACCCCTTTTTTCCCGCTTGCTTATCTAAAACACCAAAAACAAGAGCAATCGACGACTCAACACAAATTTGTGTAAAACTCGGGATAAACGTTGAGTTAAAATTAAAAAACATTAAAAAAAAAATTAAAGTAACTACAGAAAATAAAAGATATAAAGACATACTGGTAATTGAAAAGTCAACTACATCAGCAACATTAAAAAAAGCTAAGTTTACTACATCAAATTTTTCAATTGGCGAAAACAACATAAAAAAAATTAAACCCTAAAAGAACGGTACATATCAAATATCAGAAACACGAGCTTTCATTAAATAAAAAGTCTCAGGCATTCTATTTTCAAGAAAAAAAAAATCTATTTTGTACGAAAACGGTATCAAAAATAAAAAATAAAAAAAATAACTAAAAGTTGAAAATTGTCCTACAAAGTAGTAAGTAGGTTCAATTGGCATCCCACCAACCCAGCCTAAAGTTAACGCAATTACAACAAACCCTCAAAAAAAAATCTCAAAAACCGGTTTAAAATACGAACTTCGAATAGGAAATGTCATAAAAAACGGCAATACTAATAAAATTAATATTGACAATGCTAAAAAAATTGTCCCCAAAAGTTTATCAGGTAAAGCACGAAGAATCGCGTAAAAAGGTAAAAAATACCACTCAGGTACAATATGATTCGGCGTAACTAATGGATTCGCTAAAATATAGTTATCGGGGTGCCCAAGATAGTTAGGTGAAAAAAAAATAAAAATACTAATTCCAAATAAAAAAACGTTTAAAAATGAAAAATCTTTAACAAAAAAGAATGGCGTAAAGGAAAACGTATCAATTTTTGAATTTAAACCTAAAGGATTGTTCGAACCTCAGTTATGCAAGCAAACTAAATGAAAAACCACTAATCCTAAAATAACAAAAGGTAAAAAGTAATGTAAGCTAAAAAAACGATTTAAAGTAGGATTATCAATAGAAAACCCACCTCATAATCAATAAACTAAGTCAAGTCCAATATACGGAATAGCTGAAAAAAGGTTAGTAATAACCGTCGCAGCTCAAAAACTCATTTGCCCTCACGGCAATACGTACCCCATAAACGCGGTCATAATCATAATAAGTAGTATAACAACACCACTCGCCCATAAAATTTGACGAGGATAAGCATAAGAACCGTAATACAATCCCTTTAATAAATGCAAATAAACAATAAAAAAAAACGCCGACGCACCATTCGCGTGAGCATAACGTAAAAAAAAACCGTAATTAACATCTCGCATTATATGCTCCACGCTTAAAAACGCTAAATCAACATGAGGAGTATAATGCATAGCAAGTATAATTCCAGTTATAATTTGAAAAACCAAACAAACTAAAGCTAAAAAACCGAAATTTCAAAAATAGCTTAAGTTCGAAGGTGTTGGGTACAAAATAGCAAATTCATAAATAAAATTTGCTAAAATACGATTTCGAAAAAATTTTCGCGCTCAAAATTTCATAAAATAAAAAGCTACTCTTAAAAAAAACATTATAAAAATAATCAAGACCAAAGAAAATAAAAGACAAACGCGGAACCAATTCCTACTCCAAAGTTGGCCCAAGTTGGATTCGAACCAACGACCTTGCACTTATCAGGTGCACGCTCTACCAACTAAGCTATTGGACCATACAACTACAACATATAACTACTATATAACGCAAAAGGTTTACTTTAACGCCATGTTTATCTCATTTTGTCTCCAGACACAGGTTCCCCTACAACTACCGTGTTACGACTTCGCAGCAGTCCCTAACTTTAGGGTTATAGGCAGTCAATTGCAACTACTAATTATTAAAATTATTATATAAAAAAAACTAGATGCAAAGCCCCCGCCTATGTCTGCTAAAACCAATTTCTACCGCGTGACGGGCGGTGTGTACTAGGGTTGGATAGTATTCACCGTACCATGCTGATATACGATTACTAGCGATTCCTACTTCATGTTTTCGTATTGCAGAAAACAATCTGAACTGAGACAGTTTTTCAAGTTTTGCTAAGACTCACGTCGTCGCTTCTTATTGTAACTGCCATTGTAGCACGTATGTAGCCCAATCTGTGTAGGCCATGACGACCAGACATACTCCCAACCTTCACTCCATGTCTCATGGTCAGTCTTTTGATACCACGCCGAATACTTCAAACGCATTCATTGCGCGATAAAATCAAAATAAGGGTTACGCCCGTTACAGAAGTTAATCGAACATCTCAAAACACGAGCTGATGACGGCCATGCAGCACCTGTTTGCGCTCTTCTAGAATTACCCTCAAAAAGAAAGTTAATCCAGCTAAAACTAATTAGCTTACAAAGCGACATATCCTAAAATTGGTAAGGTTCTACGCGGTATATCAAATTAAACCACATGCTCCACCGCTGGTAAAACCCTCCGCCAATTCCTTTAGGTTTGAACCTTGCGGTTGTAATTCCTAGGCGGAGTGCTTAAGCATTTACGTAAATACTCGCTATTAACCAGCTAAGCATTCAACACTCATCGGTCAGGGCGTAGACTACTGAGGTCTCAAATCTCGTTTGCTCCCTACGCTTTTGCACCTTAGCGTCAGTTCCAAATTATAGAATCGCCTTCGCCCGACGGTGGTCCAATGAATTTATACGAATTTCACTTCTACACTAAATGTACCATTCTATTCAAAAAAACTCTAATCTACCAGTTTAAAAAATGAGTCTCCAGTTAAGCTGGAGGATTTCATTAAAAACACAATAAATCGCCTACGTGCCCTTTACGCCCAGTCAGGATGAATAACACCTGCCCCCCCCGTTTTACCGCGGCTGCTGGCACGAAGTTTGCCGGGGCTTCTTACTCTGGGTACCGTCACAATCGTCCCCAACGAAAGAGCTTTACAGTCTTCACCTTCATCGCACACGCGACATTGCTGGATCAAGCAAAACTCATTGTCCAAAATCCCTCACTGCAGCCTATTCAGTTCGGGCCGTTTTCATTCCCATTGTGGTTGATCGTCCTCTCAGACCAACTAAAGATAACAGGCTTGGTAGGCCGTTACCTCTACCAACTACCATAATCCTACGTAACCTCATTCAACTGCGTAAAATACTTTTTGTTCTTCGAGTTTACTTTCGAAGAACATTAATTGAAATTTGTTTCAAACAGTTTAAAGATTGTCACGTTATACGCACCAGTACGCCATACATCTAAAAAAAAATGCATTAAAACTAGCATGTGTTAAGCATATCGCAAGCATTCACTCAGAGCCAGGATCAAGATCTTACTTATGTGTGCCTAAATCAAAGTCAAAAAAAATTTAGCCAATATAAACTCCAAAAAATTTTACGAGCGGCGGGACTTGAACCCACACGACTAATGTCACCGGAGTCTAAACCCGACATGTCTACCATTCCATCACGCTCGCACAGCAAGTTTAAGGTGGCAGTGGAATCGAACCACTCTAACATGGATTTGCAATCCACCGCATAACCACTATGCTAGCCACCCACAGTATCACTTATAAATTGTCTGGAAGTAGGATCGAACTACTGACCTAAGGCTTTTCAGGCCTCCGCTCTACCACTGAGCTACCCAGACACCAAACTACCTTAAAAACTAAAAAAATTTCGTGCTTGAAAGGATTCGAACCTTTAATCTTCGAATTCGCAATTCGACGCTTCATCCAATTAAGCTACAAGCACACTTAGAAATAAAGGGCGTTTGATGGGACTCGAACCCACAACCGATGCTGCCACAAAACATAGCTCTACCAATTGAGCTACAAACGCCAAAAGGGTGAACGAAGAGTCGAACTTCGAACCTCTAGTTTACAAAACTACTGCTCTACCATTGAGCTATTCACCCCCCTACCAAACCATCAATCGTCCCGAATTGGACTCGAACCAATAACCTAGCGATTAACAGTCGCTCGCTCTACCAATTGAGCTACCGAGACATAGCAGGAAGGGCGGGACTCGAACCCACACCAAAAATTTTGGAGACTCCCGTTCTACCATTAAACTACCTCCCCCCCTCATTCAACACATCATACCCGCTATCGGACTTGAACCGACACTCTATGAAGAAATAGATTTTGAGTCTACCGCGTCTACCATTCCGCCAAGCGAGCTCGCTAAAAAAAACTAACGCGGAAGGAGTGGGATTCGAACCCACGTTGCCACACGGACAAACGCCTTAGCAAAGCATCGCCTTTAACCACTCAGCCATCCTCCCCTCATTCAACACATCATACCCGCTATCGGACTTGAACCGACACTCTATGAAGAAATAGATTTTGAGTCTACCGCGTCTACCATTCCGCCAAGCGAGCTTAAACTATATAAAAAACAAAACTTTTATTAACACAAAAAAATTTAACTCATTTACACCCTAAGGGATTCGAACCCTTGTTTTTGCTGTGAAAGAGCAACATCCTAAACCAACTAGATGAAGGGTGCAAAACAAGAAGAAAAGCCCCTACCTTCAAAGAGCATTTCATTAATTTTTGAGAAGAACAGGATTCGAACCTGTGACGGAATTACCAACAGATTTACAGTCTGCCGCCTTAACCACTCAGCCACCTTCTCAACTAAATTTAGGCGCACTAGGACTCGAACCTAGAACCCTTGGCTTAAAAGGCCACCGCTCTACCAATTGAGCTATACACCCTAACAATAATAATAAATCACAAGAAAAATCTCGTGGATAAAACTGAAAAAAGCAACGTGCCCTATAGGACTCGAACCTATATCTGAAGGCTTAGAAAACCACCACTCTATCCATTAAGCTAAGGGCACGAAACCCATCACTTTTTTTCAGTACGGAAGGACTCGAACCTTCAATTTCCCGCCCCCAAAACGGACACGTTAACCATTCCGTCACGTACTGCAACTGCAACCGACGGGACTTGAACCCGTAACCTTTCACTTGCAAAACGAACGCTCTACCCAATTAAGCTACAGTCGCACAGAGAGGAACAGGATTCGAACCTGCGAGATAAATTTACCCTTCGGTTTTCAAGACCGACGCCTTCAACCACTCAGCCATCCTCCCATTAGTTTAACCTCCGTCATCAATTAAAAAGCCATAAACGCGTACAACGGGGATGACGGGAGTTGAACCCATATCGCGTGGCGCGACAAGCCAGCATTTTACCATTAAACTACAACCCCTACAATATTTTTCACAAAATGACGGAGGTTGGATTCGAACCAACGAAACTTCAAATTATGAGCCTGACGAGATAACCACTTCTCCACTCCGCCGTCTACGCCCACTAGGACTCGAACCTAGAACCTTCGGTTTCGAAGACCGACGCTCTATCCAATTGAGCTATGAGCGCCCATTACAGTTACCAGCACAAAAAATTAACACAACTTAAACAATTTACCAGACTTAACTTTATCTCCCAACGCCTAGTCAGTACTTCCATAATTAACGTTTTTCACAAATCTAGATCGGTACGAGTTAGTGTGGATCCACGTTAACAACTCAGGCAATATTAAAAAAGTGCGCACATTTATTTGCAAGTAACCAAGCAACAACTTGTATTTCAAAAAAATTCAAAAAAGCCAATCTATTTTTAAATTAAAAGGCAATATTAGTACAAAACAGCTAAATTTTTTTCAAAACTACTACATTTTGCCTATATACGTGATAACGTATCACGCGCCTACGAGAACTTATTTTGAGGAAAACTTCTTGCATTGATGTTTTCAGCAATTATTTCTTTTATACGTAGCTAACCGGCGATGCTAATCGCTTAACAACCGGACCACCATTGGTATACCCCTAATTCTGTTATTAGTAACTAAAACATAATAAATCAGTTACATCGCGTAACTACAAACGCCAGTCCTCTCGTACTAGGCAGGGAATCACTCTCAATTCTCGAACATTCACGGTAGATAGGGACCAAACTGTCTCACGACGTTTTAAACCCAGCTCGCGTACCACTTTAATGGGCGAACAGCCCAACCCTTGGAACCGCCTACAGCTCCAGGATGTGATGAGCCGACATCGAGGTGCCAAACGATTCCGGCGATAAGGTCTCTAGTGAATCATTAGCCTGTTATCCCCGACGTACCTTTTATCCGTTGAGCGATGGCCCTTCCACGCAGCACCACCGGATCTCTATGACCGACTTTCGTCCCTGCTCGGTTTGTCAACCTTGCAGTCAGGCAAGTTTATACCATTACGCTCCACGATTAGTATTTTAAGCTAATCTGAACTTACCTTTGCACACCTCCGTTACTCTTTAGGAGGCGACCGCCCCAGTCAAACTACCCACCATACACTGTCCTAAATATTAGTTAGTTATTAATTACACAAAGAAACCTATTTCACTTTCCGCCTACCCAATTTTCTAGCAAAAAGGGGTCATAGGCTAAGTTATATTCTACACATCATGCTTTTAACAACAATGTAAAGCTATTGTGAAGGTGCACGGGGTCTTTCCGTCTAGCCATGAATACTCCGCATCTTCACGGAAACTTCAAATTCGCTGGATCAATATTGGAGACAGTAGGAAAGTCGTTACACCACTCGTGCGGGCCATCAATTAAATGGCGAGGAATTTCGCTACCTTAGGACCGTCATAGTTACGGCCGCCGTTTACTGGGACTTAAATTCAAAGCGTTAACTTATTCTTTTTGTCTAACAGCACCGGGCAGGTGTCAGACCCTATACATCGTTTTACAACTTAGCAGAGTCTTGTGTTTTTAGTAAACAGTCGCTATCCTCACTTCTGTGCCACCTTAACAAAATTATCAAAATGAAAAAAATAAAATCTTTCGCACTAAATATTCGCAACAAAAAGAAACACTCTATTGTCACTAATATAAATTTCGTTAAGGCACTCTTTCTCCCGAAGTTACAGAGTTATTTTGCCGAGTTCCTTCAATATTGTTATCCCAAGCGCCTTAGTATACTCTACCCAACTACTTGTGTCAGTTTACAGTACGGTTAAAAAAAATCATGCAACCAGCTATTTCTAGGAGCTACAAAAGCAGCATTTTGAACGTATTCGTTAAAACGATCAACTACCTTAGCAACCCGTCACTGTGAAACAAGTAATATTTACATATTGCGATTTTAAATAAATTTTTCACGAAGAATATTAACTCCGTTACCCATCAATCAAAGCATTCGCTTATTCTCTTAGGGACCGACTAACTCTTCGCGGACTAACCTAACAAAGAAACCCTCAGTCTTTCGGCGATAACGTTAAACTAGCTTACACAGGCGTTAACCTGTACAAACCCACGTTATTTGTCGCTACTCATGTCAGCATTCTTAACTTTATAATCTCAAGCCTTTCTCCCGAAAAACCGTCGTAAATCTATAAAGCATTCTGCTACCGCCCGTAAGCATACATGTAAAAAAGTATACTACTTCAGGCCTTCAGCTTCGGTATTTAGTTGAAAGTCCCTGTTCATTTGCGAATATAAAAAACCTATAACTGTGTCTAGTAGATTCAACAGACACCGCTAAAATAAAATTAGTGAGCTTTTACGCTTTCTTTAAGGGATGACTGCCTCTAAGTCAACCTCCTAATTTAAACAGCTTAATACATTCTCGATTCACACTTAACTAAAATTTAAGGACCTTAGCTTAAAATCTGGGCTGTTTCCCTCTCGACCACGAATCTTCGCACCCGTAGTCTGACTGCTAAAATTAAATTTATTGGTATTCGGAGTTGCGATAAATTCAGTAAATCAACGACGACCCCCTAGCTAATCTCGTACTCTACCCCCAATAATTATTTTTTTTTAACGCTCTACTTCAATAGATTTCGCAGAAAACCAGCTATCTCCAAGTTTGATTAGCCTTTCACCCCTAGCCACAGGTCATCTCAATTTTTTTCAACAAATATGAGTTCGGTCCTCCAATAAATGTTACTCTATCTTCAACCTGCCCATGGCTAGATCACTTGGTCTCGGGTCTAATTCATTTGACTAGTCGCTCTCATTCAAACTCGCTTTCGCTTCGCCTACGTTTTTTTATAAAACTTAAGCTTGCCAAACAAATTAACTCGCTGACCCATTATGCAAAAGGTACGCTGTCACCTCGCAAACGAAGCTCCAACAGCTATGTATGTTATACGTTTCAGTTTCTTTTCAATAAAACCCTAAAGGCTTCTTTTTCACCTTTCCCTCGCGGTACTAGTTCACTATCGGTCAAACATGATATTTAGGCTTAGCAGGTGGGTCTGCTATATTCAAGCAAGATAATACCTAGCCCGCTCTACTCAAATTTTTATTAAAAAACAAATTAATACAGGGCTATTACCTTCTACGGCAACCAGCCACACTAAAATAGTGTAACACAGATTTTTTTAAAATCATTTTTTAACAATAAGGCCTATTCCGCACTCGCTCACCACTACTAGCGGAATCTCGGTTGATTTCTACTCCAACGATTACTTAGATGTTTCAGTTCATCGCGTTTTCAACTATTACCGTTGTGTAAACAACGAAAAAATAGCTTTTTATTTTTAACAAGGTTTCCCTTTGCGGAAATTTAAGCATTAGTCTCTCGTCAGCTAAACTTAACTTTTCGTAAATAACTAAACGTCCGCTCTTTCATATTTACCAAGGCATCCCCGTATAACATTAGTTTAACAATTTAAATATAGTTCTAAACAATACTAATCAGATCACTGTAAAAATATATTTACCAACTTTAAAGTGAGCAAAAAATTTAACCAAAAACGCTACTTACCGAAAAAAAAATTAGTTAGCGTCAACAAAATTTTTAATAAAACCTGCTAGAAGTAAAACTTCTGCAATAGTCGCTCCATACTTAGCTACACTAAACGCAAAGCCCGCTTCATGCTAATAGCACGATTAAGAATCTTACCTGTTTTTTTTTGAAACTTTAATCTAGACCGACCAAAACTTTTATTCAAAAAACCTAAACTAGGTTTTTTTGCCGTCACACGTTCCAATAATTTTGCGTACGGATGAGCAGACATATTAATAGCTAAATTGAGTCGCCGTAGCGCGAATAAATTATTACTATCCCGCAAAACACGCTTCAAAATCAATCTATTTACTGAACGTCGTTCCGCTAAAACTGTTGTGCTAGCAACCCTTAACAGGTCTATATGTCTATTTATAAGAAAAGTTCAATTCAACGACGATGTACCAGAATATTTTGAAGCGCGCTTTCAAACAAAAAAAGTATTAGTAGGTGCAAAAAGTCTAGAGATTAAATTTACTGACGACAGCAGAATCGTCTTATTATAAATACTATCTGAAAAAAGCGCTACTGATGCGGAAGTCAAGTAACCCGCCAATCACGAACCTGATTGCGTTGTAGTGTTAGTCTTAAATAAACTTGGGTTATAGAAATTATATGTCATGTTTTGATTACTGCTCAAGCACGAACTACGAAGAAAAGCGCAGCCTTCACGAACACCCATTAATGCAAGTACAGAAATCTTATTAGTCATATGAGCAAAATTAAAAAAGATTACACGTAAGTTTAACAAAAACATTGATATTTTTTTGACAAACCAGTAAATAAATTTATAAATAAAGTTTAATTTGACTTCTTTAAAAAGAGTATGGCGTACAAATAAACAATTTTGCGATCGTAAAACCGCTACACGAGCCAAAACACGCAAATAAAAACTACGCATTAATGCAGATGAATTATGCATAACATGGTTAAAAGGTAATGCATTAACACGTGCGACTAAAGATAAGAAACGCGCAGGAATACCACCATAATATATTTTTTGTAAAAAATACGCCGATTTAACTATTAATCTAATAAATTTTTTTTTTACTTTTTTGCGTAGTGATCAACGACCCGCGCGAAAAAGACGATAAAAACGACGACGTCAAATTTTTACTCGAAACAGCCGCATAACCTTTTTTATCCGGTCTAACAACAAAATAAGTTGAGATCAAAGTTGTTTTTTAACAGTAAACTGCAATTTTACTGTTGTAAAGCGGAAGCGTTTTTTAGCTCTCTGCGCTGACAATTCCATTGAATGTCTATTTCGTCGGTCAAAAATACTACGTTGTGAGTTAACGTAATCCGGAACAACAGGCTCCAGTTTTCCGCTATTAACCAATTTTCAATACATTTTTTTTAAATGTTTACTCCGCTTAGGAAAAACCCCTAAGCGGCGCGCATTTGAACGTAATAAAATCTTACGAATTGCGCGTACTTTACGAAATGCGATTTCTTGCATACGACCAACGTCATTTATTAAAGTAAACGAATCCCGCATAGAACTTTCCGTTAAAACGTTTCGAACAAAAGCAAATAAAAAAGACTTTCCCACCGTTTCTGTTTGACCTAGCAACCCTACTGAATTAGACGCTACTGTAAACAATTTAACAGTAGCGTACTTCGAGCTACGTAAAATACGGGGAGAAAAGCGTAAGCTATTTAAAGTATGCTTGACTAAGTTCAATGATAAAATAGATAGGCCTCTAGCTATTTTACGCTGATTAGCAAAAACAGATTTAAAACTTCGTCTATGAGACCCAAATATTGGCATTGGCATTGCCCTAACCCCCCCAGTGGTCCATTTACGTACAATATTTCTACGCGCAGCACGTTTTATGATAAAAAATGGTAAAAAACGTAAACAAAAAGTACGTCACACGTTAACGCCAGTAGTAGTATTACTCCTAGCAGAAATTAAAACCCCCGTAGTATTACGCAAAGTCAAACCTAAAAATTTACCATCAGTAAAATTAACAGCTACTCTATAAAATGAGTTCGTCAAATAAGTTGCGCGGTTTAACATTATTTTAGTTAACGAAAACATCGGAAACACAACCGGTTGCAAAGAATAGCGATGCTCGCCCAACACAGAATTGTTTATACGTTGAGCTAACGCTTTAGTAACGCTCCGCACTTGCATAAAAAAATTCAAAAATGAAATTTTACCTAACCGTTCGTAATTTTGTACTAAAGCAACAGTCAATAACTGCTTTAAAGTTATAGTTTGAACGTTAATTAATTTAACGGCTCAGTGCGGCTGAAGATTGCTACACTTTAACAAAGTTAAATGCATTAAATTAAAAGCTAAAATATTATTTTGATTGAAAGTAGTTGGGCCACTAACACATTGCGTAAAAAATCCAAATCCTAAATTACTGCTATACTTAAATAGTAAACCACCAGACCTGCTTTCAAGGTGCGAAATTGAATTAATAGACAGGCGCGAAAATGGTCGAAAATTACCAAGCGGTCGCAAAAAAATATGTAAATAATTTTTCGCCTGAGCTTGTTCGAATAGAATTATAAATACTCGAATCTTCAATACGGCTAATTTCAACTCCTCCATAGAAATTGAAGGTTGTTGAAATAAATCTAAAGGTAAAACAGAAGCAGGGTGCTTTGCCAATGGAAATCTCATTAAATGACGTACACCGCGCGCAATACTGTGACGCAAAGTATAAGGCTCATTGGTAAGCAATGACATTCGTATTAACATTTTTTTAATAAAAAGCGGTTTAGTTGGTAAAAACTTAAAATCAAAAATTTTCGAATCTTGGGAATTTTTGAAACCAGGCGTAAATTCTTTAAAAACTAACGCTGAAATATAATCAATTTTTCGAGCTCTACGCAATATTAGGCGACGCGTCAAACAAAGTGTCTTTATGATTTTGTTAAGTACAAAGTTCGTTCCATTGTTACCGCTTAAAGCCACAAGTAGGTTTAACAGGCGCTTCATCCCTAACGTATATCGAACATTTTTACTCAAATTTGCCGTGAAATAGTGTCGCAAACAAAAAATGAAATTAATAAATGTTTTACGCGGCATTAAAAAAACGCGAAAAAATTTCTTTTCGACAATAGTTCTAAGTAAAGAGCTCACGTTCAATTTGTAAAATCCATTCGACTTACTATCTACCTCACTCGCACCAACGGTAATACCAAGTTGACGATTGAAACAATAAAAAGCTGCGCGCCTAACAAGTAAGGTAAATCGTAAAAAGTTTCTAACTTTAAAAATTAAACCACGCTCATTGCTAGTACGTGCCGACAAAAAACTTGAGTGTAAACTTAAAAAGACCGAGCGTAACGCTCTTACCTCCCTAGAAAAAATATTTAATTGCGGCTTAAGCGTACTTAGCGCGTCAAAGGATGATGTCAGCCCACTCTGTTTAGTTAACCTCAGCGCTAAACAACTAAAATCCGAAAATGCCTTTGTTGCACGGAAGTCTATCGTCGTAAAATAGTTACGAGATAACTTAGAACTAAATGATCAAAATGCACCTAATAAAACACGCGCACGCTTTAATAAAAATCAAAAGTAAAGGCGTAAAGAATTAAATTTAACCAAAAATCGCGTCCGCTGTCTAAATGTTTCATTAAAAGCAATACTAAAATATTCCGAAGTAAACGAATAAAACTTTAAAAATTTTAAAAATGAGCGGAAAAAAAATTTTAACCGAGTACTCATTCATGCTAATTTTTTACTATTTGGCTTAAGCGCAAAAAAAGAAAAAAAATTAATCACTCAAAAATGTAAAAATGAAAATTGTTTTTTAAACAATGAAAGTTTAAAACGCGTAACTGGTTTGCGACGATATTTAATAAGTCGCGGATACACTTGTGCACCAGCAAGAGCCACTACCTTAGCCCCGCCCTTATTAGCAAATTTCCCAACTTTACGGGTAAAAAACGAAGTCGATTTCATAAAAACTGAGCGATTAGCTCGTTTTTTTACGAAAAAACGTGGAGCAAATCCTTGCAAAAAATCTCGAAGAGCTACGTTTACGCTGCTAAATAGCGGCGATACCTTTGAGTTTAAATGTAATTGAGCTTGGCGTAATAGACGCAATTTAGAACTAACTAAATTCTGGTTTAACAGATAATTAGTAGTCAATGCAGGCATTTCCACGCTTACATAATTACGCAAAAATCTTGCAATTGCATCAAAAGCATACCCCGAAATGCGTAAAAAAAAACTAAAGTTTAATCTAGAATTTTCAAAAAGTGTATTAAATTTTTTAAAAAAAAAATTTAATACACTTTTTGAACCAAAAGCTCCCCCTGTGGACAAAAACACAAAATCCGAAACTAACGTTCGCAAAGTAATCGAAAAAAACGGAGTAACTCCGCCCAACGAAGCACGTTCAACGTTTAGAAGAAAAAGTGTCGCCATCTTAAATAATATATCATATAACGAAAATTTGCGCAACTCTTTTAAACCCTTAAAAGAACGTTTTGATGTTGCAAAAATACCTACTTGCTTAAGTCGCGAAACCTTACCGTAAACTATAGTTTTAAAGAATTGAGAAGTTAACAACAAACTCATATTAACTTTACGCTTAAGTAACCCCACAGTTTCAAACAAGTAAAAATTGCCCGAATTTAATGTAAAAAGCTCATTTTTAATATAAAAATTCCGAAGTAGATCAGTTCGAAAAAAAATAAACCGTTGAATAATAAAATTTAAAGGTTTTCCGCTTAATAGAAGGTTTCAATTATTTTTACGAAAAAAACCTCCCCGTTTCGTATTATTATATACTGACAAATAATCAGGTAACGAACCCGCTCACTCTTCATTCGCTACTACCGAAGTTCTAGTTAAAAATCCAACTCTCCAAAAAGCTTTTTTAAAGAAAAATTTGTACGAAAGAACGTTAGGGAAAGTAATATTCGAGTGTGACACATAAGGCTCTCAGGATGAAAATTCAACAATAGGAGTTCCGGTTTCTGATTTAACTCCCGTATCAATAACAACCCACCCATTGCGTAAATAAGTATTATATGATAATTCGGCAGAAACTCCTCGTCATTTAGTTGAAAATTGACCGCGCCATGAACCAACAAAAACCGGAGTCAACGGATGAAAAGCAGACTTCAATAGAACTTTAAAATCAAATAAATTAATTTTTACCATAAACTAAAGTAAATCAATTTCAAAAAAGGATTTATGATAAACGACGAACTTTTTTCGCACGACAACCGTTATGAGCAACAGGTAATAGGTCCATCGCATACGGCACAGATAAGCCACTTCCACGAAGCGCAAATTGCACCGGCTTTAAAATACGCTTATGAGCGACCTTTAAAAAAAGACGAATTACGTTAACCCGATAAGCTTTTAACACGTTCAACAAGCGGCGCATTAACAATTCAATAATGTGCGGAGCTGTCCGCTTTTTTCTATTTGCAGCAAATGGTTTTGCTGAAATAGCTCCCATAACAGATCCAGTTAAATCAGTCACAGTAAAAAATAAGTTACGTCGTTTTTGGTTAATATGTAGTGCAGCAACACGTCGTTCTGCAAATGGACCAAAATAAAATTCAAAAGGTACGTTCGTTTTTTTTTTATCGACCATAATATTTTAAACAACGCTAACGTCGTATTCCATGAAACTTCAAATTTTTAGCTGTCTTAGCATTTGTATGTGTATGCTGACCACGAATTGGTAGTCCGGCCGCGAATCGAATAGACTTATACGATTTAAAAGCTAAAAAGTCTTTTAAACTATTTTCACGCATTCGTTTCAAAAAAACATCTGTACCGTAGTACTGTTTTATTAAAAACACGATCACAAAAAATAAATAATTGTTTAAATATTCCGTACGACATAATGAAGAAACTCCGACTAAATCACACAAATACGTTGCCCGAGCAACTCCTATACCAGGAATCTTTCGTAACGCTAACTTAAACACTTGATTGCTCGCTAGTTCTGTATCTTTAAATGTATAAACCATACTTTGTTAAAAAAGAGTATTTAAACTTCGAACTTACGACACAACGCCTATTTTAAAAAGTTTTTCAAGGATATTACCCGATATAAGTAGACGCGAGTGCACTGATTTAGCTGCAACGTTAAATCCACGATTGGTTAATACCTTCCGATTAAGTAAAATACTAAATACAAAATTACGATTAGATGTAAACAATATTATTTTACAAATATTTTTAATTTTTTTAATTTTTATCTTATAGTACATAAACAATAATACTGGAAATAATAAAAAATTAACGCTGCTTTCCGGAATTCAAACGTATTATACGACCCGGACGTATAAATCCTGTAACGCGATAAACTGACAATTTTTTTAATAATAATAAGTAAGATACCATACGATTTATTGCCGTCGCATCGATACCAAAAAAAAACACCAGACGTTCATCTTGTGAATATTCCAATAAAATCGAAGCCGGCACAAATAAATAAACATAATTAGAATGTCCTCAAAAAAAACGATACAATGTATTTGTAATTTTTTTTATCCGGAATCCCAGACCAATTAGCTCTAACTCTGCAAAAAATCCGTAACTAATATCTCTACTAAAGGATACAATTTGCCAAAACAAACTCCAAAAATCCCCGCTATTTTTAAAAAATTTAAATAAAAACATGTCAGGACGCTGACCAATAAACGCGTTAGCCACAAACACAGACTGTGGCATGTTATAATGCGCTCACGCATTTTGTTTTTTTAAAAAAACTGTGTTAGTTAAAAAACAAAAAAAAAAATTAATATTATTAACCCGCCGACGTAAAAAAAGCTTCATAAAAAAAAAATACAAAAAAAAATCCCCTTTACTAAAAGCTCAGCTTTAACAACACTTCACCAGCAATCGGTTTCTGAAGTATGTTAGCTAAAATCAAATCATTACTAGAACATAACCCCTGAGACGTTGAAATAATGTAAAACCCCTGAAAATTATGCCTAAAAAAATGCTTTGCTAATTCTTGCGCGCTTCAGTACAGTCGTAATCCCGGACGCGACATCAACTCTAACCCACGTATTGTAGACTCGTTGTTTATATACAACGGAACAACTTTAATTAATAATGTAGAAGAAGCGTTACCTGTGACAATACTAAATGAAACTATACAGTTATAGCTAAATAGTATACGTACAACCTTAATGGTTGTATTAGAGTAAGGCACGTAAATACACTTCGCATGTTTTTTTAAACCTGCGTTAAATCGAACAACAAAATCTGCTAATAAATTTAACATAATTTTAAGTTTTTTTTATCAAGACGATTTTCGAACCCCGGTTAGTGAACCTTGCGAAGCTAGCTCTTTTAGCATAATTCGAGATAAGCGAAAATATCTAAAAACTGATCCAGCACGATCTGTTGCTACACAACGATTACGCGCACGAACTGAAAAACGAAGTACTTTTCCAAGAGTTCGTGAATAACGAAAACCTAAACGCTGTTTAGCTAACACTGCAATCGAATGATTTCGCATCAAAAATTGGAATTGTCTACGTGACAATTCCATGTGTTTAAATATCGCACGAGCCTTCTTATCTTTTGATCGAAAATAAATTGCCATAAAACGTTAACGACAAACAAATAACATAAATTGCAAACGCATTAACCAATATTAGGCTTTGAACGTATTAAACATTAAATCAGCAACCGCTTGAGAGCCGCCTTCAATGTTTAATCCGATTCTAATTTTATCGTGCCATCGAAAGAACACCGAATGTGTTTCGACCACCCGCAAAAAACTTAAATCAGAAATAGTCATTCCGACTAAAATACCATCTGTCGTTTTTAAAAAATTTTTTGAAAAATCCGCTTTTGCTACAAAGGGAAAAATTCGCTCCGATAACGTTGTTAATAACACTCCTGCGCCAAATTTATTTATACTCACGTATACAGAAACATCATATGCTCGAGTGTAGAAAGTTTGAAATAAGCCAAAACGCGAAATATAAGGCCTGCCACCACTTAGTAATCGTAGAATAAACATGGCTGCAATCAAACGCGAATCGTCAAAATCCGATAACTCCTTTAACTCAATGGTTGCGTATGCAACTCCAAGAGATGGGCACAAATTTATATTTGTCGATCCTAATTTATCCAACAAAAGAACTCGAGATGTTTTTTGATATTGTTCAGAAAAATTAAACTTATGGGCTCCAAACATAGTTATTAAACAATAAAACGCGTAACGGTTCCTAACAAATTATATTTTATACAAACTTCTTTCAAAAAAGGCCCCCTAAGTCGTTTACCGTAGGGAGCAGCACGCTTATTCGTAATAACAACTGCATTGTGGCTAAAACGTAATCAAATACCACACCCTCTAAAAAAAATAGCCGCGGTACGAACCACAAGAGCTCTTGATATAGCACCCGCCTTAAATTTACGTTTAAGCGGATCAACTTGCTTAACAACAACAACAATCATCTTACCAGGCAAGGCGCGTTTTGGTAATGAACCTCCAAGAAGCTTTATACATTGTGCCAATCGCACCCCACAGTTATCTGCAATTTTTATTTTTGTCAAAAAACATACCATAATTTTCGTATAATACAACAAATTCAATCAGTTAAAACATTAGTAAACTAATCTTACAGGTCTAGCTCGTAAAGGCAGTTTTCTATTTACTAACTTTAACGCTAATAAGGGCAAGCTACCTTTAAATTTACCACCTAAGGATGAAATTTCATAAATAATACGCCCGCGCTTAATTGGACAAATTCAATCTGCAAGCTTACCTTTACCTTTACCCATACGCGACGCAGTGGGTTTTTTTGTTGTAGCTAAATAAGGGAAAACATTAATTTTCAAAAAAGCTCGTTTTTTAGAAAAACGTCTTACAACCAATCGACCAGCCTCAAGTTGAGCCGAGTTCAATTTTCCCATAGTTTGGGCCTGTAACCCGTAATCCCCAAATTTTGGACAAAAAAGATTATTTTCTGTCGAGGAGTGCTTTAATTTAATTTTATGAAAACGTTTAAATTTTAATTTTTTAGGAGCTTGAAACATAGAGTCATTTCCAGTAACGTATTAATTCGTGTCTACACGATACAAAAAATTATAATTATAATTTCCAAAACTTTTATGACGATAAAGTCAAACACGAACACAGCTTATACCGTTACGTAAAATCCCTAGATAAAACGCATGCTCAATTTGTACAGACATCGAACTTACCGGCATACTACCCCCCAAAGCTCACGTTGTTCTAACTTTACCTCGTCGCGTTAAACGCCCCACAAATTGAATTTTATAACCAATTAGTGCCGAAGTATTTTTTATTAAAAAACGTAGTTCTTTACCAATCGGCGTAAATAAATCTTGCACGCGAAACCGCATCTCAATTTTTCGCGCCACGTAACGCGCTAAAAAAATTGCGGATACAGCATCGTTATTAATTCCGAAAAATTCAATTTTTGTATCTAAAATTCCCGTATTCGCAAAAATAGGGCGCACGATAAATAGCATAAATTTAAAAAATTTCGCTTGACGAAACTTAAGAAGATAAAGATGATAAAAGGCTTTAAAAAACTGCAAACAAAAACGATCAACAAGGCTAGTAAATTTTAAAAATTTAGTAAAACGAGCCCTCAAAAAAAATTTTTTTCGCTCAATAGCCAAATTAAAGAAACGCTGACGTGCACTCCAAAAATAAAGCATTTTATCTAATATTTTAAAAAAACTAGAAAACGTTACCAATTTGGTTGTTAACTGTAAACGAATTGCGCCCTTACGGCCTTTATTAAAAGCTCCTACCACCAACCGCTTAACATAGTATTTAATAAAAGAAAAAACTGATAAATTCGGTCGTTTCAACAATGCGCGATGCCAAGCTTTATTAAAAAAACGATAGAAATGCCGTAAAACTCGCCGGAACAGGCCACGACTTATATTTTTTTTACCTAGATTTAAAAAATATAAAAAAAAAAACATCACGCGTCTTGCAAGCATGTAATCGTAATAGCGTCAAAGACGTAAAAAATCAGACTGCAATGATTTAACAGAACGAATTTTTCGAAATCGACGCAAAATTCGTCTGTGTGATTTTAATTTTTTACTACGAAATTTTTGTAATTGCTGAACTAAATGCGATAACTTTTGCTCAACAATACCGTCATAAAAATACATTTTTAAGCGTAATGAATCAAATTCTTGTGCCTCGACGGTAAAATGACTATATAAAATACTATACCGATCAGTAACAAAATTTTCAAAAAATCAACGCATAATACGACGAAAATCCATAGTATTATGTAATACTTCTACATAAATTAAACTATTCGAAGAAGATCAAAGGTCTGCTCAATTGTTGAAATATCCAACTCTAAAACCTACAGGATTTATCAGGTGCCCCACACTTTATTTTTTTAAAAAAAACTTATTTTTTTTTTTTTCTACGACCCTTTTTATTTTTATGAGTCTTGCTATGAATTATAGACGTAATTCTCTTGGTTAGCACAAAGCTACCGAAAAAAAAACCTAACATTTCTTTTTTAACAGCAATTTCAACAAATTTACCACCATTATAAACTTGACACTCTTTTTCTAACAAATTAGAAAAAATTCTAATACCTTTAGACCAAAGTTTAAACTTTGACCCTGCGTGTTGTAAGCGTTCAATAAAACGCGGACGAAAAAATGGCGACTCAACGGGTTTTAATTTTCAAGTAGATCTCATAAATAAAAAAAAATTTAAACCTATCTAAATCGAGTTGTTGCACATGCTACACGTCGAGCAGCTGAAACTGTTTTAACTTGCTTAGTAATTCATCCTCAAGGGGAGCGAGGGCGCTTACCTCCAGATGTTTTACCACGCCCACCACCGTGTGGATGATCAATTGGATTCATGGCCACCCCACGTACAGTAGGTCGACGCCCTAAATTGACCCTACGCCCTGCCTTACCAATAACATCGTATATATGCGAAATATCGGAAGCGACACCAAGTGTTGCATAACAACGTTCAGAAACCACAAATTTTCATCCAGAGCGCAATTTCAATGTAACAAATCCGTTACGATTACCAATTACCACTGCGTACGTACCCGCAGATCGACAAATTTGACCTCCCTTTAACGGTCAAATCTCCACATTAAACACAAAAGATCCTTCTGTAATATTTTTTAGCATACAAGCATTACCCGGAAAGTCGGCAGACACACCATCAACGCGATGCGTTAGGCTAAACTTCAATTTATCACCTACACGATACCCTCCCGGCAATAGCAAATAGGATAAAAAACCTGTTTGATAAAATACTAATGCAATTGAACTAGAGCGAAAAGTGTCCTTTTCAAGCTTTACAATAAACGCGTCAGCCGTCAGCCGTCGTCAAAAATCAATAAATTTATAAATTCGCCTAAACTTAAAAGAACCTTTTTTAAAGGAAGTGATACGACCAGAAGAGGAGCGCCCACCCGACTCTGACCATCCCATTGTAAGAGTACGAGCTCGTTGTAACAAAAAATTGTAAGTTAAAGGTTTTGTTTTTAAAAACACAATTTAATAAAAAAAAGAATGTGAATTACTCCGAAATTAGTTCCAAAATGATTCCAGCACCTAAAGTCACAGTCCCTTCACGCATAGCAAAACGTAGTCCTGGCGTGACTGCAGCAGGCTCTAACAATTTAACCTCAAACGTCAATGTGTCACCTGGCATAGCAACTTGAACACTTTCATCAAGCACAAGCGATCCCGTGATATTCGCAGTTCTAAAAAAAAACTGCGGCATATAATTAGAGTAAAAAGGTTTTTTACGCCCCCCCTCTTTTGCAGTCAAAAAATAAGCTTTTGCTTTAAAGCGCTTAACAGGTATTATACTTCCAGGTTGTGCTAACACATAACCGCGTTTAACGTCTTTTTTTCCTACGGCACGAACAACAGAAACAGCTACGTCAAGGTACTTATTATACATCTCTAATCCAGTACATAAAGTCTTAAAAACTTTAGCACCAACAATCTCAACTTCTCCACCAACTTCAAGTTTACCTTGCTCAATTTTACCAGTGACCACTGTACCACGACCCGAAATAGAATAAACTTCTTCAATAGACATCAATAAAGGAGCATTATCTGGACGGACTGGCTGCTTAATATATTCATCAACTATTTTCATTAGATTTTCAATAGATCCTGTCCCAATCTCTGACTCCGAACCTAGCTCTTCTTCTAAAGCTTTTCGCGCTGATCCCATAACAAAAGGCAAATCTTCAGGATACGAATAAGAAGAAACAAGTTCGCGAGTTTCCATTTCCACAAAAAGTTTCATATCTTGTTCTAAAATAGCATCTAGCTTATTTCCGTAGACCACCATATAAGGGATTCCAACTTCTTTAGCTAAAATAACATGCTCGCGTGTTTGTTCTTGCGGTCCTTCAGTAAGAGCAACAACCAGGATAACTCCCTCCATTTGAGTGGCTCCAGTAATCATATTTTTAATGTAGTTTTGATGCCCAGGACAATCAATATGAGTATAATGTCGAGCGTCTGTTTGATACTCAACATGTGCCGCAGAAATAGTAATTCCACGGCGTTTTTCTTCGACATGTTTGTCAATATCGCTATATTTCATCAAGCGAGTATTAGTTCCCTTTGACGCTAAAACTTTTGTAATAGCTGCAGTAAGAGTTGTTTTACCATGATCAACATGCCCAATTGTTCCAATGTTACAATGAGGTTTTTCTCGGACGAATTTTTCTTTTTGTTTTGTCATCATAAGCTAAATTTTAAAATTTTTGTATGTAAAACACATGTTTTCTATATAAGCTAATCAGCTGCTTTCTGCTATCATTAAAGCCATAACTCAAAAAAATTTAGCAATTCCGCAGATTAATTTTAGTCAAAATTAGAATACTTCTTCTCTTCAGAAGCAAGATTTAATCTTTCAAACGAGTTTTCACAGCTATTACTGCTAAGTTAAAATATCATTAAGTTAAAACACCCAGATTTATAAAGCCACGCTTTAGCTTACCTCGAATATCTCTGTCTAAAGGAACTACGCGATTTTCTGCTATAATTAAATTTTTTACGACGCGCAAAGCGTAATGCTTGCAAACGAGCGCGTTCGCAAAATCTTTGATAAACCTGAAGCATGTTTGCAATTTTTGCGATTAAAATCGTTTTAGCTACAAGTTGATTTGCAAAAAGAACTGATCCAAATGCATCATCATTTCCTGGTATCGGATATAACAGCGAATGAGGGTACGAATCTGTATCCGCAATACCAGCTGCCGGAATATGAAGCGCATACGTTTCCCCGCTTCCCCAAAAACTCGATTTTGCACTATTAAAAAACACAGCCGACGGTAATGATTTTAAAACAGATAAGCCTAGAAATGAGTTTTTTAATACAAACCTAGCACGAGACAAAGAGCTAGAATTACTATATTTTAAAGAACGTCGATACATTCTTCATATACTTTTAAAATTAGTTAATGCACCACCAACTCAACGACCCGTGACGTATGCTTCACCAACAGATTGAGCAACATCACGCGTAATAGACGTTGCGTAATGACGCTCATTTACAAGTAATGAATGACGACGAGCTTTCGCTACAGATCGAACAATTTCTAAAAAATAACGAAAATTAATGATCGTTTGCGATAAATTGATAATCGTAAAACGTTGCCGAACTCCATAAATAAATCAATGTGAGCTAAGTAAACTAAATTTAGAAGAAGCCCCCAATTGCACATTATGTTGCAAGAGTTGCAACAACGTAAATTCAACAAAATTACGACGACTTTTAGGTCGCTTTAAAATTTTATCTAATAAAAAAAAACGCATAAAATTTTATAAGGAAATAAATAAGATTATTTTTTTTTAGTTCAAATAAACGAACGATTTTCAAGCGCTTCGCGATAAACAATAATTTTTTTGTCAAATGCAGCGTTTTTAGTAGCGGTATAAATAGAGTGCAAAAGATGTTGGACACGATCTAACGTAATCAATCCGCGGCTATCTTGGGCTGATTGTAAAACAAATTTAATAGCATACAATCGCCGACGATGCTCAGTAATAGGCGCAGGAACCTTGTAAAAAACTGAACCAACACGAACTGGCCGTAAAAAAACTAGCGGCCGTAAACTAAGCATTGAATAATAAAAAACATCCAAAGGTGCAATACTCGTTTTATTTTTTAACGACATTAAAAGGGTCGAAAAAAAACGCTCCGCTGTCAATTTGCGACCACGCCAAATTAATGAATTAATGAAATGACTTTTAATAGCTCTAATTTTCATAAAAATAATTATTCAGGACGTTTAATACCAAATTTTGAACGACGTGCTTTTCGCTGAAATTCTTCAGTTGCAACAAAGTCAAGCAACCCGCGCATTAAAGCATAATTAACCCCTGGTAGATCTTTCGCGCTTCCACCACGAACTAAAATCGCACCATGTTCGTGCAAATTATGGCCTTTTCCTGGGACCGTCGCAAAAACACGTTTATAATTGAACGGTAACCGCACCTTAGCAATACTCCGTTTAGCAGAATTAGGCTTACGTGGTGTCATAGTTGTCAATTTATAAATTATTCCGCGGCGCTGTGGAGCTCCGGCTAACGCAAGTAATCGCGGACGCCGATATCGACGCTGCCGCGCATCTTTCATTAGTTGTTTCGCAGTTGGCATAATATAATTATTATACAGGCTTAAATGGAAAAGACACTAAAAAATTTTCAACGGGTGCGACGCACAAGGTGTCCACCGGAGTTTGCAACATGACTGGAACCGTAGATAAAGTTGAGTTCAAGGCACTTAAAGTCTCAAGTAATATAGTACGCGGCGTGTTCTTAACGTCGTACAATGATCGAACTGCGGTATTGCTTTTTGCAAAAGAGATTAACGAAAACTTTTCTTTTACATAGAGCAATTGAAAACTATTAAATACGTTCCCGGCCGAATTCTTCTCAAGTTCAAGAAAAAAAGAGATTGTAGTACGATAAATCAATTCGTTATCTGTCGTCACAACAAGCAAAAGACTACCAGCATTTAATTCTGGTAATCAAAAGGAAGGCTGCTGTTTAACACTTGTTAAAAGCTGTAATTCCGACTGCGTTAAAAAAAAGTAAGAAATTCCTTCATTGCGAAGCTCATTAACAAATTCGGTCAATTTCTCATTACGGGTTGAAAAAAAAACTTCCACCAAAATAGCGTAAGGCCATACTCCTGTGACCAAATCCGACACAAGCTTACTTTTAAAATTAGCGGTTACTAACTTATTTATTCTACTATTTACGTTTAACTTAAGCTTATAGTTACCCACCAGCTTAATAGTTTTAGCTTTTAAAGTATTAATTTTTATGTATTGTTTCGAGTGCGTCATAAATAAACTTTAACTAAAAAAAAATTTCTAAGCTTGAACTGTTATCCCAATAGACCGTGCCGTACCTAGCAACGTTAAGCATGCATCCCGTAATTGCATTTTAGGAAATTTAAATTGGGCTAAAAATACCAGCTCACGCAAAGATAGCGAACCAGCAACTATTTGTGGTGCCCCAACTTTAACACCGGTTAGTAATCGCAATAAAAAACTTACAGGTGGTTTATTAATGATATACGAAAATGTTTTGTCTTCATTAATAAAAATATCCACCGATAAAATAAATTCTAAGCTTGAGTCTAAACCCAAGTCGCTGAAAAAAAGATTTAGACCGTCGGTAACTTCGTTAAAATCCTTACATAGCTGCATCGTGTTTATACCATATTGACCTAAAATGGGGCCGAATGGCGGGGTTGCAGCTAACCCACCAGCTGGGATAAAAAGCTTTAATCTAACTGTTTTTAAACCACACATAAAATTATCTTAACTTATTATATCCTTAAAAACATTAGTAATAATTTTTACCCCTTTAGAGCATTAATAAAATTTATAAAAATTGTTCCACGAAGTCGATAATATACTAATAAAATTGCAAGACCTATCGCAGATTCAGAAGCGGCAACAGTCAATATCAACAATGCCAGTAATTGGCCCATAAAATCTTCCAAAAATGCAGAAAAAATAAAAAGATTCAAGTTAACCGATAAAAGCATTAATTCGATTGAAATTAATAATAAAATCAAATGCTTTTTTGTTAAAAAAAACCCCCAAAGAGACAAAAAAAAGAGTAATCCTGAAAGAAATAAAAATTTTAGCATATATTTTTCTTAAACTATAAAACTAGGCTAAATCCTACAACAGGTAATCCGTTAAAGAAATATAAAATCGAAACTAATAAAAATACAAATGCAACAGAAATGGGTAAAAATACTTTCCACCCCAAAAACATCAATTGGTCGTATCGATACCGCGGTAAAGACGCCCGAACTCAAACAAATAAAAAACAACAAAAAATTGCCTTTAATCCCAATCAAAAAGCAGACGCCCCGACAAAAGGCATATATCAGCCACCTAAAAAATAAAGAGAAGTAAGAAAGCTCATTAAAATAATATTTGCAGTCTCTGCTATAAAAAACAGCGCAAATCCAGCTCCTGCATACTCAACAAAATAACCAGCTACCAGCTCATTTTCTGCTTCTGGCAAATCAAACGGTGGCCGATTAGTCTCAGCAAGCGCCGAAATAAAAAACATCACAAAAAGCGGAAACAATGGAATAATGTAAAATATTTCTTTTTGCGCAAAAACAATTTCCGAAAAATTAAACGATCCTGCACAAATAACGACTGAAAGTACAATTAAACTAATAGAAACTTCATATGAAATCATTTGAGCAACCGAACGCAATGCACCTAAAAATGAATATTTTGAATTACTCGCTCAACCCGCCATAATAACAGAGTAGACAGCTAAAGATGATATAATAAATATGTATAAAACCCCAAATTGCAAATCCACGAGCACCAGTCCAGATTGAAACGGTACCACCGCTCACGAAGCTAACGCCAAAATTAGTGCTAAAATCGGAGATAACGTAAAAATCCACATATTTGAAGAATACGGAATGACTGTTTCTTTTGCTAGAAGCTTCAGCGCATCGGCAAATGGCTGTAATAATCCCAAGAATCCGACAATGTTTGGACCACGCCGTCGCTGCATAACAGCCATTACCTTTCGCTCAAAAAGAGTTAAAAACGCGACGGAAATAAATATAGGTAAAATAATGCAAAGACTTTTAATAATAATTAATAAAATAAAAAAAAGGTTCATAATCAAAAACAATTATAAAAAACAACAATCAATCTTACGTTTATAGTACGCACAAAATTTATAAGTGTAATTGCAAAAGCGTTAAATTTTTTTTTAAAAAAAGTGCTGAGCAAGTATTCATAGTTTTAGACGCAGATAAAGCCACTAATGCAGGATCTGAGTAGTAGTTTACGAGACTTGACGCAAGTGGTTTACAGTATAAACGGCTACCACAAACATGCCCAAAAAAGTTTAAAAAAAAATTCAAGGTATCCGCTGATTTAAAATTTTTAGTGTCAAAATTATACGAAAAATACGCTCAATACGTCGAAATATAATAATACGAGCTTGCTGCAGGCGAGATTAAATTGCTACGCGGCAGCATGTTTATTAATATTTCCATACGAGTCTCTAACGAAAAATTATACAGGATAGCTCGTTTAAAATTAAAATAAAAAAAATTCTTTAAAAATGTAGCTCCTGTATATAGCAGGATATCAAGAAATATTTCAACATTAGTTTTTGGGTATTTACTGTAAATAACAGCGCCTGATGACATTTGAACGGCACCTAACAGATTTTTAAAAAAAACTGTTTTTTCAACATATGATGTTGTAGGTAAAATCAAATGTGCTTGCCCAGCTACACCAGTACCATGTGAACCTTGATATACAATCCAGTCGAAAGCTGACGTATTTATTCCTTGCAATAAGAAATTTGAGTCAACACCGACACTGTAATAAAGCGAAGCCGAATTTTTATTTTTTACTTTTGCAAAAGCTGCGGCAAAATTTAAAATCGGTCTAGACACACCCGCATCAAAATTATGAATTCAACCAGAATAAAGACCTAAAACATTAAATGATTCAAAATGTACTTTAGTTAAATAAGGTAAATTGGCCATATTACTAAGACGACGAATAAACGTAAGTAACGCCCCTATAACAAAAAATCCAACCGTAGAACTTAAAAGATTAGCTCCAATTAAAAAAAATGGAGCCGAAGAAAAAGTTTTAGAGTAAAGGTTTTTACAAAAACTATGCTTAAATTCGCATATTTCAAAAAATGTTTGAATATTATTCGACAATAGCTTAATCGTATAAGGATGATATTGAATTGAAGCACCTACGCGATAAAACGGAACCGCGTAATCTCCTTGTAATTTCGTTAATCTCAAATTGATTAAAGGAGACTCTAACCGAGGGTTAGTCGCTAAAAAAAAACAAAACGAAGGAACACTTGCTAAGTCACGTAGCGAACTGTTAAATAAAAAAACCTCGTTAAAATCTTGCACGTTTCCAGTAAACTGAGTAAATTCTGAACTTAATGTTGCCCCCAACAACGAAAAAAATTCTAAAGAACTATAAATTGTCACTAAATCTGCAACAGCACCAACTTCAGCCTTTATAATTGAAACATTTTTCGTAAAAAACTTTCTTGCTACTATTAAAGTTGACGCATGTCATGAAATTTTAACAAAAAATTTCGCAACCCTAGCAACCTTTAACGTTTCTTTAGACAAAAAACTATTTAAAAACGTAACCTGCAATAAACAACTAGTCAAGCGCTGAAAAAAAAGACCATCGTAAGCATAACGAGCTCGATTAGTTAGTCAACCACTGTTTGTCAATTCATTCGCGTAAGGCAAAACTCGACAAATTTTATTTGCAGCCACGTCAACAGTCAACGTTGAGTTTAATGCATCAAAAACATCCAAACCCTCACTAGATACTAACTCCCAAGGCCTAACTTTAAAGGAATAAGGTTTACTCGTAAGCGCACCAACTGGACACAGATCAGTAATATTCCCAGACAGCTCATCATGTAAAAATTTATCAACATACGCTCCGATTTCAGTCGATGTACCTCGTCCAAGAGTTCCTAGTACTGACAGCCCAGATGAAAATGATAAAAAACGTACGCAACGGGTACAGTGAATACACCGATTCATTGAGGTTCTTATTAAAGGCCCAAAGTCTTTGTTCAAAACCGCGCGTTTAGCGGATTCGTAAAAACGTCCTCGATCAGCGCCAAAGACTGCTGTAATATCCTGCAAGTCACACTCCCCTCCTTGATCACAAATCGGACAATCCAAAGGATGATTAGCGAGAAGAAACTCTAGCACATTTTGGCGCGCTAGTTTAACTCGAGCAGTATTCGTATAAACGTACGTATTATCAGAAGCATGGACTGCACAAGATGCCAATAATTTCTTACTACCAGTCAACTCGACTAAACAAATTCGACAATTTCCTGCAATTAGCAGTTTATCGTGATAACAAAATTTAGGTACATCAATACCAACGTGAGCGCAGCTTTGCATTAATGTATACCCAAGCGGTACTTTGCTTGGCTTTTCGTCAATAAACAAGTTAATTAATTTTATAGTCATAATTTAATTAAAAAACACATATTAGAATAAATTCATTTTAGTTAATTTAACCAACAACCCAACTTTCAGTATTAGCTTTATAACGTAAATAATATAATTTTGCGCCGCGATAATTAAATTTTTTTCGAGCATAGTCCAAAAATTTAAAATTTAAACGACACAACCCGTAAAGCGATACGTGCAGCTCTACGGCAATTTTTGAAAAAATATTTCGTAACACGAAAGTAGTTGTACTATTTAGCATGTTTTTTCCACGAACACGTACACATAATCCCGTAAATACATACCCATATCCGCGTAGGCGGTATCCAATAGTAAGAACATTACCGCGTGTAAATCACGCATAAGGTCTTGATAAAGTTAATTTTTGCTTTGCTATTTTCATAAAAAAAATTTTTAGTAATAAAAAAGAAGAAAAAAAGTAAGAAATATACAAGTTTTCGTTTTAGTTTAAAGCCGAAAACAACTTTCCAAACAACGTTGTCACGCGGTAGGAAGGTTTAGCCCCTTTTAAAAGTCAAAAAGCTAAACGTTCAAAATTAATAAAAAAAAATTTATTCGTAGCCGCTGGGGAATAAAATCCAATTTTTTCAAAAACTGCCCCCCTCGTGCGTGCATCAGTAAACGCCACTACTACATTATAAACAGGTCTATTTCATCGTCCAGTGCGACGCAAGCGAATAGCAAAAGTTTTCATAATCACAGTGCAAGAAAAATATTAAAATTACGTAACGATAAATAAGACAATTAAATCCAAATAAGTTGGAATATTGCTTTCTATTAATAATATCACTAAATTAGGAAAAATACCAAATAAAATTGTCAAGATTACCAAAATATTAACCATATAAAACTCTCGACGACTAAAATCCGAAAAATACTTTACAAAAAATCCGTTCAACTCCCCTAGCATTGTATGTGTATACAATGCTAGTGAATAGGCAGCCGAAAATATCATCGTAGTTCCTGCAATAATACACAATAAGGCATTAACTGAAATTAAACTAAAAAAAATTAGCAGCTCTCCTATAAAATTAAATGTACCCGGAAAACTCATATTAGCAAGAACAAGTGTTAGAAATGCACTAGAAAAAAGCGGCATTAACCGAATTAGCCCTCCATAATAAATA
>Ga0209930_1001602_pt1 | contig 33756 bp, 39 predicted proteins | sample ThiBiot_500_biof_2_FD_183948 | JGI IMG/M metagenome (GOLD analysis project Ga0209930, IMG submission 183948) | Wastewater bioreactor microbial communities from Cape Town, South Africa - Thiocy_cont_500_biof (SPAdes) | ecosystem: Engineered > Bioreactor > Thiocyanate-remediating >... | reverse complement strand
AGGTTATTCCAAAAGCAAATGTCGATGCAATTCGTAAGAAAAATGAAATGATTAAAATGAATTTAAATTTCGGTTTCTTTAGCAATAACTCAAACGATAACAGATTCATATGAAGATCAAGAACCAACACAACCAATGAAAGTTTGGAATGGAAATAATAATCGTATGTTATTGTTTGTCTTTTCGAATTCATAGAAAATTAGTTTGTTTTGTAAATAGGACTTAGTCGAACAAGTTTAAAAAGTAAAACAAAATGAAACAAAATTATTATTCTGTTTTTCAATTGATTTTTAGATTCAGGTGAATCAACAATCAAAGAAAATGATGTTAGTTCAACATTTATTCCATCAGTCGAAAATTCGAACGGTGCAAATGATGATGATGATGATAGTAATGTAATCATTGGTAATTCAACATTACCACCATCAACCATTCCGCTAGTTATTGAATCGACACAAATAAATAATGATGATCAACTTGAAATTGTTTCTTCATCACAAACAAATCAAATTTCTGAAAATCATGACGAGAATACTGTTCAAATTGAAACGACAACAACAACAACAACAACAACTGAAGTTGAAATAACGGAAACACAAGCATATGATCTCGAACCATCGAACGAAAATCAAATTGCTGATACACAAGCATATGAACTTGAAGGCGAACCGGTTGTTACAGATCTTGTTGAAACAAAACGTGAAGAAGTTCATCAGGTTGTTGTCAGTGGCGATACAATCATTGAACAAGTGACAACAAAAACAACAACAACAACAGCAATTCTCACTGAAAATGACGATCAACCAGTAGTAGCTCAAACATTAGCTTATGATTTACAAGCAACAGAAAAGGAAGAAGAACCAGTAGCAGCAGAAATTGTTGAAACAACGAAAACAACAACAACGACTACGACAACGATGATTGAATTTGACGAACCACCAGCACAAACGTTAGCTTATGATCTACAATCGACTAATGAACAAATCAATCTTAATGAAACAGAACCAGCTGTTTGTGCTGATACACAAGCATATGATCTCAATGAACAAATTGCTGAAACATCACCAAGACCAGCATCGGAAACAATGGAAGTTGTACCTGTATCGAAATTAGTCGAACAATTAGAAGACATTGAAAATGCGCCAGAAGATACGACAAATACAAAACAACAAGTCAATGTTATTATTGATCAAGAAACGGTGAAAGAAGTAGCTAATGAAGTACAAATGGAAACAGATTCGGCCACAGTCGATACAAATCAACAAGAAACACTTATGGTAAAATATTTTCTTGAATAAAAAAATCGATTTAATCAGTTTATTTTACGCGCCATAAATAGGAAGATGAAACACCGATTGATACAAACAAATCTCTCGATCAATCGGAACAGAAAACTGATGAATCCATTCGTAAGTTGATTATTTCGAATGTTGAATTTGCAAATCAATCGATGATTGAATTTTTTAGCATCATCAACGCTCGAAACCAGTGAAACTCAAGAAGAGGAACTCGAAGGTGAAGAAGCAGAAGAAGAAATCGATGAAACAACAGAAGAAACTGCTGATACTGCCACAAGTACAACTCGTGGCCAACGAGGTGTTCCTCGACGAGCTGTTCGTCGTGCTCGAGGCCGTCGTGCTGGCGCTCGTGTTGTTAGCACACGTTTACATGCTGGTCGTCGTAATGCTCCTATTCCGAAAACAAACAGCATCGAAGACAATAATGCAACATTAGAAGAAACAATTAACACAGAAGCTGAAGAATCACCGAAAAAAATTGCAACTCCAGTTGTTACTGAAGCTAAAACAACGCCTTCAACATCGACAGATTCGAATATTCGAGTTTCTGGTAAATTCAAGTTTCTATTTGAAATTCATTTCGTTTGTTTGCTCGATTAGCTCGAATCAAAGCTCGTGCTTCAACTGGCCGTAATCGTCAATTTCCATATACCGATGACTATGTTGATTTAGATAATCTTGAAAAACAAGCAAAAGCTACTGCTACTGTTACTGCTGCTGCTACGCCTTCACCATCGACGACAGGACGTCGTTCGAATCGTGCCAGTGGTACTACTGCTCGTAGTTCCTCGACACCGTCGAAACGTATCAGTCTTCGTCAACAACCAATCGATGCCGCCGAAAGTCCGAAGGAAAAAGATTCGATCGAAAAAGTCAATGCCGATGTCTACGAACAAATGGATATGGGTGGTGAAAACGAACAACCTGATCTTTCACGACGATCAATCGGACGAAAACGTAAAAGTACAACACCGGTTGCATCGACAACAACGAAACGAACACGTCAATCAACAACTCCACAGGCCGCTGCCGATACAGGAGTTAGCACACGTCAAAAACAACCATCACCGCCAGTTACGCCAAAACGCGGTCGAAAATCAGCAAAAACGGCAACACCCGAAATTCAATCGACAACAGAAGAAGATCGACCTGTTCGCATTGCTCTTAGCAGTCATTTAGTAAAGATTTCTCTTGTTTTCCTCAGTATTTTCATTATAGAATTCTGCTTTTAGAATTTCGATCAAACTCATTTCGAAATCCTACGTCAATTAGGCTTTGAAATCATGGACGAGTCAAGTCCTGTCGATGCGCTCGTTGTCGATCGTATTCGACGTACGAAAAAGTTCTTCATGTGTCTCGCACGTGGTGCACATATTCTCTCTCCAACATGGATCGAAGCCATGATCAAAGAAAATCGTTACATTTCCTACGATAAATACTATCTCGAAGATACAACGGCCGAAACACGTTACGGTTTTCAATTACGTGAAAGTGTTCGTCTAGCTAAACAACGGCCGATATTCAAAGATTATAAATTCTTCTGCACGAAAGAAACATCGCCACCGTACGATGATTTGAAAGATATCGTTGAAGCTGCTGGCGGAAAATTTATCGAGAAAATTGTTAACATGAATAGACCAGGCAAAGATCTGATCTGTATTGTTGCACAAGCGCATAAAAGTGAATTCGAAGAGTTATTTAAGAAAGGCGTGCCAATCGTCAGCGAAGAATTCGCTCTAAGTGGAATATCGAAACAAAAATTAGATTTTGATGCGTATGTCATTGTTTTTTCTTTCAAGAAAAGAAATATTTTGATTTCATCGTTTCTAGATTTTCTTTATTTCAAACTGCAACCAAATCAATTGGAAAATAAATCTATTCTCAGTTGTATATAATCTATGTGTTGTTATTTTCTTCTTCTTCTTTTTTTTTGTTATACAAAAAACAAACTAAGCCAAGAAAATTCTATTCTATTCTCTTCTTTTTTTCTCATATGTATAGTTTATATTTTGTCATTGATTAGGTTCATCGATAGCATGAAATTTCTTTTTTCTTTTTCTTTTTTCGTTATATTTGTCATTAAGAAAACAAACCAAAAAATAGATCAGATGACAAAGATTAAACACAAAAATTTTTGTTCTTTCGTTTTCTTCTTCTGCTTCTTTGTTAAATAAATGATGATTATATAAAAAAAAATTGTCTCTTATCATAGGAAACACAACACAATAGAACGCATTTCTTTTCTTTTTTTTTTCTTCTATATTGCCTGTTTTGTCACAAGACAAACAAACTAAAATGGAAAATCTACCAGTTGAAGTAAGTCAATTCGAATATCTCTCTCGATTGTATCTGTTTTTGTTTTCTCTTAAAGATATTCGATATTTTATTAAATTATTTAACATTATCCGATTGGAAATGTCTTCGTCTAGTAAATCGAACGATTTATACTCGTATTTCATCATTAACATCCTACTCGCATATTTATCCAATAATTCTCTCTCCTAAATCTTCTCTTGGCATAACACTTCTTGACCAAACAAATTCGTTCGAGGGTATCGAATGTTTATCATTATCGAATTTGAATGCTAATGATTTAACTAAACTTCTTCGAACATCCGAATCATTTCAAGTTTGTTTAAAACAAATCTTAAATCTATCATTTACACATTCGACAACATTAATCGATTGTCGAATTCTATTCGAATTACTTTCGATTTGTCACTGTTTGGACAAACTTGATTTAAGTTATTTAAAATTTTTCTTCTTGTCAAATAATTTCTCGAAAAATAATAAAATTTTTCCGTCGATCAAACGTTTAAATTTAAATGGCAATGCACTCTTATCAGATTACGCATTTAACTATTTATTAACATCATTTCCTAATCTACAAGCATTACATCTATTAAATATTCCACTACGTTCATCAAGCAATGCATCTCAACAACGAACATTTCTAACATTCGAAAATCTTTTCAGTTACTTGCAAAAACATCACGAACGTTTCGAAGAATTAACTATTTCATTCGAACCGACATTACCATGTGACAGTCAAATTAAACGGCTTTTTTCGAGTATACCATTGAAATTAACATATTTTCATATTGATGGAACTTTATCAATATCAACATTACAACATTTTCTACTTCTATTAAATAATCATCTCGAAACATTGATTGTCGGCCGTTTAATACTCGATCATACGGGTTGTGAACCATTGTTTACTGCAATTAATCAATTTGCAACGAAACTAAAGAAATTATGTGTCTTTTTAAATGTACCATCGAAATTTACGACAACACAAGTACAAAAGAAACTTTTTCCACATATTGATCCAACTTGTGATATATCGTTATCATCGTTAGAATATTTACAAGATCTCGATATTCAAACATTACATCCGCTAAATGAAAATGATTTAATCTATTTATTAAATAAAAATTTATTTCAATTGAAAAAATTAGCTCTACCAAGAAATACAACTGATGATGTTATTAAATCGATTGCCATTCAATCGTCATTTGCATCGAAATTAACACATCTAAACCTCAATTCGTGTTCATCGTTGTCCAATCGATCGATTTTATTTATTAATAAATATTGTCTTGCTCTCGAAGAATTACTGCTCAATTCAAATATAAATATCAATGATTTTGCATTTATTGGCATATCAATATGTGGAATAGGCAAGTCAATTGAATGGCTCGATGAAACACTGATTAATCGGCATTTAATCGATGATGTACCAATATGGACGTATACGGTAACACATCAAAATCTATGTAAATGTCAATTGCCTGAGTATATCTCGTCGGCATGTATCAAATTACGTTTGCGAGATTTTAATTTTGAATATGACGAATCGTCCGATCGAATACTTTCGTTATTAGTTGAACATAAGTTATTTGATGAATATTTTCCGTCGATTAATCAATTGAAACATTTGAAAACATTGAAACTTCGTGAATGTGTTCAAATAACAAATCGTTTATTTCGATTTGGTTTACGTTCATTATCGAATTTGAAATATCTCGATATGAATTCATGTGAAAAAATTAATGATAAAAATTTATCATTAATCGGACGAAATTGTCCGACGATTGAAACAATTGATATCAGTGGTTGTCATCGAATTAGTGAACAAGGCAAACAAATACTTAAAACTAATGCAAAACGTGTTAAAATCATCGAGTTTTAGAAGCTTTTTTTTGTCCTGTCTTTTTTTCTTCTTTGTTTTGTTCATTTACGACTTGTATAGAATGATGCCTTTATTTGATTTTAATCTTGCAATTTTAGACCAGAGAAAAATTCAATTCTTCAATTAAAATGGTTAAAGCCATCATAAGTAACGTTGCGGTTCACAATAATCCAGCGAAATTCTTATCCAATTATACGTTCGAAATTAAATTCGAATGTTTAGAACAACTCACACAAGGTTTGAGAGAAGATTTTTTTTAAAATAAAATTTCAAAATCGAATTTTGATTTCGAATTTAGAACTTGAATTTAAACTTGTTTATGTCGGTGATGCAAAAGAAGATAAACAAGATCAAGTACTTGATGTTGTTGTTATCGATGCTGTTGCACCGGGAACATATAAATTTGTCTTTGAAGTAATGCAAATTGTTTCTTTTGGTGAAAAATAAAAAAGTATTTTCGTTTTGTATTCAGGCACCACCACCTGATCCGAAGAAATTACCAAATGATAGTGATGTTGATGTGTCGGTTATTCTTCTATTAGCTTTGTATCGTAATCAGGAATTTGCACGTGTTGGTTATTATGTTTTTACGGAATACGATGATCCAGAATTAAGAGAAAATCCACCGGTGAAAGTTGATTTTGAAAAGGTTTGATTGAAAATGTTAATTTATGAATTAATATCATTGTATTTTACAGTTAAATCGTAATATTGCAGTTGATGAACCACGTGTAACAACGTTTCCCATTATTTGGGATGAACAACAACCAACTGATCAACTTGTCTTTGCTGAATTAACTGATGAAGAAAAGAAATTAGCTGAAATGAATGAAGAACACGAAATCTGTCATGGTTTAGAAAATGTTAGTTGCGATAATGAAACGCCGAGTGAACCTAAAACAACCAACGAAATTGTTTCAACAACAGAAACCAAAATTACTGATGAAATTGTTCCAACGATTGAGCCAACCGGTGAACCAATAACATCAACTGAACCATCGAATACAATGGAATAAATAAAATGATCTATTTTTTTTTCTGTTACATCAATTGTGCTGTTTGTATATTCTGTAAAGTTCTCCTAACTGTCAACTTCTCTTTCTACTTATTATTTTTTTTTCATTGTTAACATCAAATGATAACAGAAGATAATCAAACAAGAGAAACAAAAATATATATATATACATAGACAACTCTGTATTCAATCTTTTCTTCCAGATCAATGTTTTCGTTGAGATTTGTTCGAATACCTTCCATTACGAACCTATCTTTCCGTTCGTATGCAGTTACTAAAACAGCAACAGGACCATCGGGTGCTGCATTAAAACTTGGTGGTGGTATTACGAGTAAGTCGAGTTAACAATCAGCAAAATATTTCAACACGATATTCACTTCATATAGAAAAAGGCGCAGTAGTAACAAGTACAACAACTATACAACAATATATCGAACCTGAAACAGATCCTGAAAAATTAGTTAAATATTGTTGTGGTTTAAATTATAAAAAAGATCAACAACATATTGAAATCAAAGCCGATTCGGAATATCCTGAATGGTTATTTGGCTTAGAAAAATTAGATAAAATCGATCTTGAACAGTTAGATAAAGATACATGGGAATATTGGACAAGATATAATGAACAAGGCGAAGAATATCTTCGAATTGTTAATGAAAGACGTTTTCCCGAACGATATATACCGACTTGGCTGAAAGAATTACGACCGATCTATTAGAATTGAATAGGATGCTGAATTTAGTAGTAATGTTGTTTTTTTTTTGAATAAAGATAAAAACATACACGTACAAAAGCAGAAACAAACAAGCAAACAAACAAACGAAAGAAAAAGAAAAAACGTTTTTTTTTGTCTATGTACAATGCATATCACAGAGTTGCGCTGCTTTGATGGCTTTGCTCGAAAAAATGTTTCGAAAAACACAAATAAACATTAAATGAAAACAAAGAAACTAAATATGAATGTCTAGACAAATTGATATAATAATCCAGTTTGTTATTAAAATCAATTTCATTTCATGGACGGAATCATGGCGAGAAATTTTTGTTAAATTGTTTGAAACACACGCGAATACCAAGACAATAGACGACAAGCAGAAGAAAATGAAATAACAATAATTAAATCATTGATTTCCTCGATGAAATGAGGAAAAGAAATGATGGCTTAGATTACATACTTAAAATCTAAAAGAATAGAAATGCATCGTTTCAATTTTTCTAGATATATAAAGAAAATTTGACGATGAGGAAATAATTTAACTTCATGTGAAATCGTAGAGTGAGAGCGTTTTTCTCTTTTTGAAAAAAAAAGAGAATAAAAAAAAGGAGAGAAGAAGTGACACTTATCACGAGGAGTTCTTATGCAAATTGCTTATCGCATTCTTAGGTAATATCAGAAGATGAAGCAAGGTTTATCATTGTCACTCGACCTGCTATATGATTCACTCGGAAATTTGCTTTGTTAGTTTTGTCATCGATGCATTTTTATTACAAGCTTACCTGTTGCAATACCAAAAAAAAACAAAAGACAAAATGAAAGAAAAGAAAGAATAGACCGATGATTGTCCTGCCGGAACAGGTTGTGTATGCATGCTTTATGTATACTTCTTCAAATAGAAACTGATTCCTTGCGACACAACGATACGGTGCTAAGCAACTTTATATATACGTGGGCAGTAAGAAGAACGATGACGACGACAACGACAACGATAAAGTGTTTGAAGAAGGAACACTTGTAACTTTCTTTATTCTATCGCTTTTTTTTTGTTGTCTTGAAGTTTTAAAATTTTTCTCTCTTTCTCTCTTACCTATCAAGCATAGTGAAATTTCATAATGCAAGTGTATGTGTTTGACGAAGAGGAGAGAACGACTTTGTTAAGCAACAATGAATTTTACTTCGCCTGTCGGGCGCATTTTTTTCAAAAAAAAAAGAAGAAAACTACACGCTTGTCATATAGAAGAAAGAATAAACTTTTTTTTTCTCTTTTTCTTCCTTTGAACTGGCAACAATATGAATATGTGATATAAAGTGAACTGAGAAAGAAAAAGAGATGAAGCGAAACTATCAACGGAACAGCACGTAGAGCACCAAAACGGAAGAAATAAATCGATTGTATACAAAATTTGCAGAATAGAAAAAGAAAGTTTCACGGATAGTTGATATTTCCGTGAAATTTGTTCGACAGTTTCTGGTTTCATGTCAATTTAAAAAAGATCAAGTTTTTTTTTCTTTCTGTTCACTGAGAATTTATTTGCAATATTTCCTTTGTGACAACATATGTGTTGAATGAAGAGGAAAAATATTTGTTAGACAGCTTATGCACGATGTTCAGTAATCCGATTAAAAACTCAATCATTGTTCATGCTAGATTTATTCATTGAAACTCTCTTCAAACGATTACATCAGAATGTTAATTATCGAATAGTTTCTCGAAGTGCTATTATTAAAATCAAACTAAAAGTGAAAATATTTGTTTGAGATATCTTTTGTTCTCGAGAACAAAGCAAATCCTATCTTAGGCACTTTTCTTGGACAAAAAGAAATAGTACTAAGTCAATATCGTCGATGTTAACCGTTCGTTCTCTCGTTTTTTTTGTCTTTGCATTTAAACAAAAGAATTTGTTTGTACAACTTGCACAATTTCGATTGACTTATTTGATCGAAATGAGATTGAAAGCGTCTGCCTACTATAATGTAACTAAACGCCATGAACAAGTACGTATTTTCTAATCAGATAAAATTCAAATGCAAATACAAAAACGTAATTAAGCCATTTTGGCGCTTAATACATTTCCTTCGAAGTGTTTCAAGGTAGTAAATAGAGAGATTCGCCTGATATCTGTGGTTTTTCATGTTATATATCGATTAACGTGAAACATGTCGAGTACAGCTAATGAAAGTGTAATAGAAAGTGGTGTTACTCCATCGCAATCAGAAATGACACCAGCAAGTAATGTTGTTATTTCAACTGTGAATGTACTTGGAGAACCAATAAATCAGGTTTCTTTTTTTCTTTCCTATTTCGATCTAAGCTCGTTGTTTTGCATGTTTCTATTTTGTTTTTTTCGGATTCGATTGATTTGTATAATAATGATTATTTAATTAGAAATGGACATCGACATTACTTTTCTCGGTTTTTGTGGTTGTTCTTTGCACCAGTTTCGTCATGGGAGTCAATATTGGCGGTCCTAATCTTTACAATGGCGTATGATATGTGTTCAAATATTTAACTTAAACATTTTCGTTTGTTGTATTCTAGTTTATTGCTCCATGGGCACGTGGTTATCCATTTCCTTGTCAAAAGGACGGTAGTACACCGAAATGGATTGCAGAACATTGGTGGGGCTGTGATTTTGAGAACCTCGCAGCACCAAGTATATTTCCAACAACATCGGATAGTGGCCGACTTAAAGAACGATTTTTTGATTCTATTCATACGGTTTTATTTGTCGTCGGTGGTTTCATTGGTGCTTACACAGGACAATTTTGGTATAAATGTTTATCAAGGTTGGTTCGTTTGTTTATTTGTTACTATTGAACATAAGAAATTCGAACAACAAATTTAGACGTAATGCTATATTTGCAAATATGCCATTTCAAATAGTTGCTTCGATATTGATGATTATTACTCTGTACATCTATCATGGTTATGAAACAAATGTTGATCAGAGTAAAATGGACGAAGCATTAACGACCAAGACTATTGCCATTATTCTACTCTATTTTTCTCGATTTCTTTCTGGATTTGCAGCTGGTAGAATCATAGTGATTGAATGTTTTTGGACAATGTTTCAAGATTTTCTTTAGGTATGTGCTGTGTCGTAGCAACATCTTATTTAAATGAGATCAGTCCTCGAGCACTTCGAGGTATTGTTGGTTCATGTCATCAACTTGCCATTGTTATCGGCATTCTTGTCGGACAGATTGTTGCTTTGCCATGGATATTAGGACGGCATAGGTTCGATGATAATTTATTATCCATCGACAGAAAAATGACTTTTTTTTCAGTGCTTGGAATTGGGGTATGGCATGGGTTGGTTTATTTCCACTAATCGGCTGTGTATTGATCTGGATGTTGCCCGAAAGTCCTCGATGGCTTGTACAAGAACAAAAACAAAATGAAGCTGCACAATCATTACGTCGTTTACGACAGAGCAATGATATCGAAGCTGAATTGATCGAAATTCAACAAGAAGAAACAGCAGAAACAAAACAAGATTTAACCATCATTCAAGTACTTTCATCAAAAGAATTTCGATGGCCGTTAATTACAAGTTTAATATTAAATGCTGTACAACAATTAAGTGGAATTAATGCTGTAAAAAACAAAAAAAATCATTTCATTTTCTTATTCAATAAATTTCTTCTTGTTAATCATCAGGTATTCTTCTATTCGAACGAAATGTTCAGTAGTGCTGGCCTTCGTGAAGAAAAAGTTCTCTGGGCTATAATAGCTACAGGTGTCATCAATCTTCTTGCGACATTAGTGGCACTTAAACTCGTTGAAGCATTAGGTCGTCGTCCGTTAATTATTTGGCCATTAGCTGCAATTATTGTTATTATGATTGGTTTAACAATAACAATCGTTCTAAATGTAAGATCGATTTTCTGACCGTGTTTTTTTTTGCTTCTAAAAACTAAAATATTCAACTATTTTTAAGGCGAAAAATCAAGAAAAGGATAAAGCAACACTGGCTATTATTTCTATTGTATTAATTATTCTGTTTATCATTGTATTTGCCGTTGGTCTTGGACCAATTCCTTATATCTATTCCAATGAAGTCTATTCTGTTGAAGCACGTGCTGCTGGACTTTCATTAGCAATGTTTGCCGTACGTTCAAATTCTTGTTTGAATTTGAAATAGAAAAGGAAAAAAAATTTTCTTCTTCACCTAGAATTGGTTTTGCAATTTTTTGGTCACTCTATTCTACTTACCACTTCAAGCACTTATTGGTGGTTTTGTTTTTCTGGTTTTCTGCGTCATGGTTGCATTGGCATTTGTTCTACTTTTCATTAAAGTAAAATTAGAAAATCTATGTGTCAATTTCATAGAATTGCATGTTTTGTTTTAGATGCCCGAAACAAAAAATAAGAAATTACCAGAAATTCAAGCATTTTGGAAATAGAAAGACAAATGATTAAACATAATCAAAATATCCTCTTGATTTTCTTTTACCTAATAAACACATATCTAATATGTTCTCCTAAGGAAAAGAAATACTACATTTGACCTTGTTACTTATTGAACTCTTCATTGAAGTAGTCATATGAGGAGAAGAAGTAGTAGCACTCAAAAGTTCTTGTATATCAACGAATCTTGTAGTTTCAATTCTGAGTTGGACTGAAATTGAACGAAATAATTGTTCGTACGATTAGATTTTGCGTAATATTGATAGATACGAATTTAATACAAGCACAGACGAAGTCATTGAAAAAGTCAATCAATAATTAAGATAAAAAATAGAGTTATTATAGTGTATATATAACGACTATTTCGATTTTGTTTGATGAATAGTATACCATTCCTCATCATTCATGTTGAACAAAAGCCGATAAAATTACGTCTAGTGATATCTGAACAAAAGGTATCGATATACGATACATGACGAGAGAAAAAATCAAGAGATGAACTCTAAGTCGATTGAAAATATATTCTGCATATACGTATATGTACGAGCATTTTCAAACTTGTCATTCTTGATTGAAGTTAATTTTTACCTTGTTCATCAGTTTTTCTATCGCACTTAGTCAATCTGCAAGGTCTTCGTATCTCTATCGATAAAGACACATACGTACGTGTATGTCTACATCGAATTTGTTTTCAATCGTGAGATAAAAATCCAAATGCATATATACTCTAAATGACAGATGGCAATCACTCGTCATTCGATAAGGATTTCAGTTTTCATTCTTCTATTTTGTCGTAATTATTTTCAAGGTACTCATGTAGACATAACCTTAAAATCGTTCACTTTCAAAATAATTTCGAGTTTTCTTTAATCATTGATGATTGTATTTCTTGTTAAAGTGTCTTAATCATTCTTTAAAAAAGACTTGATCTAGAAAAAGGAAAAAAAATTGCATGTCGTGTAGTTTAGCTTTAAAAGTTTATTCACTTTCTCTCCTCTCTCTCGTTTTCTTTTCAGAACATGACCAGTTCACCGCCTTAGGTTCTCTTTCTCTTTCTCTATCTACTAGTGTGTGTCGATTTCTTTTTTTCTTCTTCACTTCTCGATCGAGCATGTGTTGTTTGCGTAATACTAAACTTCTTTTCTATCACCGACCGATTTACTTATTGAGTCTCATAAAAATTACATTGCCATTCAACACATGCAACGCTAACATAATCGATAGTTGGCTTTAAATACGGTATACTTGATTGTTTTTTTTTTTCAATTACTGACAAAGTCGTGCGTATGAAACGATAAATAACTTTCATATGTGAAAAATATATGAGACAAATGTCGTTCGAATAAAACAACATCGGACAAGAAAGTTTCTATTTGTTTGTCTGTTTGTCGTGACAAGACACACACACACACACACACACACAAAGGTAATTGTATCCCTTTGTCTGAATAGTACCATCAATTAGACGTTAAAGGTACATGTATACATTGCTGTTTTTTTCCTTCTTTTTTGTAAAATACGAATTGCGTTTGATGACATATTACACCTAATACACAGATTTCATACATAATAAATACGCTTAGGATCTTTCTTCTTTTTTTTATTATGTCAGAAGACAACAGAATGGAAATGGAGAGATTTCTTTTTTTCGTTTATGTCTTTTGAAATATGTGTCCTTTTTTATGTATATGAGAGAAGGTTAGTATTAAGATAAAGACAAAGCGTTATGTTATGACCTTCTCGATTTTCAAAGTTAAGCTCGCCATTGATGACGAAAATCCGAGAAAAATAAAGTTATACAACTGAATAAAATAGCACTTTCTTTAGTCATTCAGTTGCAAAGCGAATCGTTTTATATTATCTGAGATTTCTTCTCAGAAGACTTAGTCATCGATTTAAACTGACGCGACACTAGTTTCTCGATGATTTATTTAATTCCATTTTACCTTGATAGTTAATACATACGTTATGTACACCTTTACTTTGTCTTGAGTATTAACACACAAAAAAAATATGAAGAAAATATAACTAACCTTCCACTTCTGCTTCTCGTGTAGGTTTTTTTTATTTAAAATTATAATCCGTTGAATACTTTCGAATATGAATAGAATTTAACTTTACTATGAGTCATTTACGTTTCGATTGCGATTCATGTAGACGATTGATTCTTTTCGAAGCCTTATCTATCTCTTCTGACACGTCGTCTTTGTTCATTTGTTTTTAATCGATATGTTCTTGTCTGTAGTTCTGTTCTTCACACCAAATTCAATTGTTTTTACAATAATGTGTATACACACACGTTTGTACTCCATCGAGCATTTGTATATATATATATCGTCATTTTATCTGCTCTTACTTTGGCATATTCATATGTCTGTATGTATAAACAATTGACGTTAGTATTCAAAGCAAACATATGCAAGTGCCCTTCTAGACAACGTTCTTTCTTTCGTTTTTTTTGTTATCCTTTCTTGAGCTTGTTGTCATGCACGTGAAAACAGAACGACGAACGAACGAACAAATTCAATTGATATGAATTCGTATGTTTTTGTTTGATCACACATACGTATATATCATGAGAAAAGATTATGCGCCTTCATTTGTCTCGAATTTGATGTATGTAGGTAGACGAGTTTATACTTGTAAGAAGTGTTAACATAAAGTTATTTACTGGACATGAGACAAGGTTGAAATTAATCATTAATTGAATATGAGCAAACGATGACTTTCTTTCTTTCGTTTTTTTATGTTCATTTGTCAAATAGCTGTGATTCGATATGCGAGAATTGCATATTTATTCTTCTAGTGACGACAGATTCTAATTAGATATTCGTTTTTTTATTCTTATTCAGGAATCTAACCTTGTAGGTTCTCATTTATTCAATTAAGTTCATTTTGTTTTTCATTTTTCTTTCGAATATGTTGAGTCTACTCTATGTGTCTATGTGCATTATGTGGCTTTCGAAATCGATTAGTAACGTGATGTGATAGTTTTTGTTGATGATATAGAGAAGAGAAAAGACATGACTTTGAGGGTTCAGTTCTGTGGATTGTTTGATCACACAGCTGTGTACGTTCTGTATGTCTTAGTCAATGAGAATTCTATTCGTTGCTTTGCAAGCTGACTCATATGTAAATTCAAGTTGACGACGGACTGTATTAGACACAATATGCATCTTCGTTGTGAGTTTCTGCTTATAGAGTATTTTATTTATTCAAAACTAATCCGATTTTATTCGTAGACTGATTTTGTTTCTAACCACTCAAGATTTAGACAGTAAAATATTTGAGTATTTTTTTCTTGCTTCGTGCTGTATTTTAAAATGAAGTTTGATACATGAAAATAAATATTATTTATTAAAAAAGCTGCATCCAATTTTTCTTCTTCTTCTTCTTCTCATAGTAGTTTTATTTCACTAGAATCGACGTGCGTTTCCTCATAAAAGTGTTAAATGAATCAAATTTGACTTGCACTTTTTCTTCTCTATTGGTTACTCTTACTTGAACTCGGCTCGTGATTACGGTAACTATATATAATCTTCTTCATCTTTTTCCTATTCATTTTTTTCTACGTGTATCTAAGAGGAAATGAGCAAGACAGATGTCTTTACACTGGAATTCTTCGGGCGAGTTTCCAATGCGTGTGTGTATAAGTGTTTGTTCGTATATGTATGTTTACAAAGGAGAAAAGAAGAGAAGAAAGTAAGAATTGTTGTAGTTCATCATTCTCATGTTGAACATATATATGCATGCGTAATAACGAGTCGAATACTGTTTGTCGATTTCCTATTGACACAACAGTCGAAAGAAATGTGAGAGAATGAATGAATGAATAAGTGAGTAAAACATCATAAAAGACGAAGGAGTTATAAAAGAGTAAGTGATATTTCACCTATGATTCATTCAATCATTCTTTCTTGTTTGAGTAATTGACGAACAGCACTAGTTATATCTTTTTTTATCGGATCTTACCTTGAGTGCGTGGGTGAATTTGGTCTTTATTTTTTTTTCTTCTTTCGTTATGTACTCTCTCATCCTGCGACGTATATAAATATACGTATGTACATGCCCACACAACGTATTCATTTTCAGATCAATTAAAAAAACAGCATTCAATGGCTCTTTTCTATGTTGGTTATTTATTTGCTGTTACTAGTACAGTAGCATTTATTGTTGCAATTCTAACACCGAAATGGATTTATCCAAATAATTCGCCTGTTACAGCAGCTTCTCCATCATCTCCAAGTGAATCGAATTATCGTGGAATTTTCTATGTTGATCAAGGATTTGCTAATGGAACTTGCCGAGATTGGATTTTAACATATAAAAGTTCAGTAGATTCTTGTCGACCAAGTACGTACAGAAAATTGAGTGAAATCAAATCGATAGAAATATTCATTTTCGAATCTATCTAGCCTATGCTGTTGCTTGTGCATCATTGGCAATTATTGCATCGTCTCTTTCGATCATTCTTCTTTGGCTTGCAGGCGGTTATCTTTATGTTCGTCGTCGACGTCTTGCTCCTCATTTCGTTTCCGTTTTAGCTTTATTAACATTATTTATCTGTAAGTATTCATTATCATTTGTCTCGATTGATTCTCATATTTGAAATTTGTAGTCTTTACGAGTGCAGTTATTTGGGTTGTCATGATTACAATGAATCGTGATTCAAATTCTCAAATACGTCGTGAAAATATCGGCTTTTCGACATGGATTGCAGTTGGTGCGAGTGGTGGTTATTTGCTTACATTTATCTTATTCGTTCTTTATCGTATTGATCTTGGCCATCGAAGGTATCTCAAAGAAGTCGACATGTATTCGCGTCGTTTCTAGATACATATTTAAATCTCTAGAAATATTTTGTATATATATATATGCACTCTTTCGTGTCATAATAATTTCTTTGCTCGAAATCTATGTTTGCATGACCCCTTTGTGTATGTTCATTTCTTTCTCTTCATTCTTCCATCAAAATTAAAGATTTATAAAACTAGAATTCTATATCTACTATATTATACGATTTATGCATGAGAATCATAAACGCAACTAACTAACGAACGACGAGAGAGATAAAGAGGAAAAGGCGGTGTAGTAAAAAGATTAATGAAAACTACAGATTAAATTCATATATCCCCGTGAAAACATCAACTTGTGATACGTATGTATGTATATACTTGCATCCCTTTATTTGCTTACTTTGTCCTATCACAGTTGACTGTCAAAAGAAAAGAGATAGAGAGAGAAAAAAATCTTCTACGTATATATATATATATATATACTACAATTATGTTGACTAGTAACAAAGAAGAAGAACAAGGAAAAAAGTCGACAATAAATATTGAATTTAGGCTCGTCTCTTTTTCTTCTTTTAAAAATCTTGATTGATTATGATTACACATATACTGCTAACAAGATAAAAACAAAACATTGCCTTTTTTCTTTTGTTTTTTTGCTCTCGTACATTCTGTCCTTTTTTTAGTTCATCTCACGATCTATATTCAGCATAACCATTTAATAACGCTTCTCTACTTCTAACTTGCTTATTCACAATTCAATCAAGTTTTAATATTAATGCTACTACTTATTAATGCTTTGGTTTGTTTCTCCTCTTTAACCACATAAGTACATTGCTGTTCGATCAAACATTTTATTTCGCTTTCTTTTGTAATAGATCTTTTTTTTTTCTTGTTGTGATCGATTTTTTACTATGTACAAATATGCGTTGTTTGTTTTTGTTGTTCAATGGATTTTACGTTTTCAATATTTGTTCATTATAAATATTTCGACAAATTGCATTGACTTCTAGTTGTTGATTATTTTCAGCATAGAGCAAGGACAAATAATACTAATACTAACAATAATGCCAGTATTCGAATTTCAGACTTACATATTTGTACTTGTACTTAATGTGCATGATAGAATTATTGAAAAAATATTTACGTAGAAATATGAAGAGAACGATTATATCTTTTTCTATCAAGATACTTGAAATGTGCTTTCAGTAATTCGATCCATCGAAAGAAAAAGATTCTTTTTTTATTTTTGTCATCAATGTACTTATCACTTAATCAGAATAAATCTGCATGAAGCTTCTTAAATTAAGACGCGATCGTATTCAAATGGAGAAAATGAAATTAATTGAGTTTGATTATTAGTTACGTTTTAGATTTTGAGTTCGTTGAAAAGCTAAACTCAAGCTGTGAATGTTTTTTCTTCTCAATTATTACATATTTATTAAGTTCTAATCTTTAGCCGAAAAAAAAGAGTAAATACTTGAAATGCAATTATGAACATTGATAAATAACATAGAAATATCCTCAACTCACTCACTCACTCACACACACACACATGAAAATGTAACTAACAAAAACGAAATAAGAAATCGAAAAAGAACGATATGATGATACATTTACAAATAATGTAAGAGACATGAAATAAAAAAAGAAAGAACAATGAAAGAACCAGACCGTATCACAAGAACAAAGAGTGTGGGGTAATTATAAACAAAAGCAAAACAACGGGATGTTTTCCTGATTTCATATGAGTAGTGTTTGTTTTTTGTTTTGAGTACAGACACATTGGATTGTACTGAATTGATTACTAACATTTACTATTATACATATATGTTCAAGTTAGTTGAATGTCTAGAATACATATAAAAATATCAAACTCATGCTTATAGATACTCTTGAATATTCAATTGAACTAAATGATCAATTGTAAACAATGTATCATCATCACTGGATTCGGAAGATGAATTATCTGACTTAATTAATGGATAATCACGAGCAATTTGAGCATACAATTGATAATCCTTGGTAAAAGAAAAACAGACAGATCTTATTTGACGAAAATTGAACAAAACCAATACCCAAACGAACATTTCATCAGAAATCGGTGTATCAAGCCATGGTGAAGTTGGAATCGATGAATTTGTTGATGGATCAACTTCATCATTATATCCACTATCAAGATCACAATCATGATCTTCAATTTCGGTTATATGACTTGATGAAGCAGTGTAAGACGACGGTGGTGATAATGATGATGATGAAATTTGAGATTGATGAATTTCTACTGAATTTGTTGTCGGATTAATCGGTTCAGTTGGTGCTAATCGAAAGAGAAGAAAAAAGTATCAACAATCATAAGTTCACATCAAATCAAATCTCTATCTACTTGATTTATTTTGAATTTTTCGTCGATGACCAATTGTTCCAACACGTGTTGGTGATTTAGATAATGTTGATATATGACTTATTGCATGATGATGATAATGTCCTCCTCGATGTGTTGAATAATCAACAGCTCGAATAGGTGGAATATTATAACGAGCTAATAGACACGAAAAATAAAACAAAAGAAAAGAAGAAAAAATAACAACGGATTTACTTATTGAACGACATTCATTCGAATTATTTGCTGATCGCCATGTTGTTGTTGTAGCAGCGAATTCGACTTTAATACAACGTCCTTTAAGTGTAATACCATGTGTTGCATCTAACGCATGTCGAGCATCTTCAGCATGAAGAAAACGAACAAAACCGAATGATTCATGAAATTTTGCACATTCTTCTAATGGTCCAAATGTTGAATACATAACCCATAGATCTTCTTGAGTTATTCGACGTACAAGATTACCAATAAATAATTTTCGATCAGCCATTTTTTGATTTTCTTTTTCAAAGATAAGATTGTTTCGATCGTCGTAACCGTCGTCTTAACTAGGGAATGACTGATTCAAATTATTCGATCGACACGTTACACCTTCTTTTCTTTCTATATATCTATCTATCTCTCTCTCTCTCTCTTTTTTTCGTTCTTCAGATAACCATTGTCTATTCATCTTGCAAACAAAAAACGAAAACATCAGTCACCAATGAACATAAAATACCTAGATCTATCTATACAGTACATTCTTTAAACGAACATGTAGTCTATCGATCGATGTTTTATTCACAACAGATGGCAATATACATCGTAGCATGTATTCAATCATTTATTCGATGATTATATTCCATAATGTTTGTTATATGACGATAATTTCATTTAATCTTTTACTGACTTCTTGTTTTTCTTGTTCTCTTTCGTACGTATGTGAACTATTTTCAAATAGATAAAGAAATCTCACATGAATGATTGTAGAGTCTGCGGAATATTTAATGTCGTTTCCTAGTATACAGAAAATACCTTTCCGTTTCATTCTCTGTCAATTGTGTACTTCCGATTCTAAGCCATTTCTTTATTGAAAAGCATCTATAAACGTTCATTGTCAATCATCGACATATGACTGTAGGTAATCTATCAAAGGAATTGATGTGTCCTTCTCTCAGGACATTTTCTTCTTCTTCTTCTTCTTCTTCTTTTTTTTGGTAATTTACCCAATAGTTCACAATTAAAAATAAAATATTGTGAATCATTCTCTACACAACATATAATTACATTATACTATTTTTTCAAAGAAATGAAACTAATTCATATATGTTGATCTTTCTTGTGATATTGTTAAACGTAGTAAAATGATCTTATTTATCAGATTACAATAGACAAGACTAGACGAAAAAAAAAGTAATTTTTACTCTCGAATTTCTGAAGTATTTTATGCAAAGTTTCATAGTCATATTTCGTATTCAATCAACGCTGTGATATACATATTATATGTTAAAATCGTTTTTAAATTTTTAATGTTGTTCAAGTTTGTTATGTAAAAATGAACTATATCGGCTAGAATAAAAGACTACGAGTCAATACCAATGAAATCGTTCCTTTTTTTTCCTCTTTCATGCTGACCTTTATATTCAAACAACGGTTGAACGAAGAAAAGAAGGAACATGCTATTTATTCTCAACATCCGGCCAGATGTTTAAAATTCAATGGAGAAAAAGAGCGTTTTTTAAATATTTCAACAAGTCTTCAGATTATGTTTCTCTCTCTCTCTCTCTCGTTCTCACTCTCTTTTTCTTTTATCTCCAATCATTCTTCTTCTACATAAAACTACTGTTCTACTATTATTACTAATTCTTGTCGTCGGAAAATGACAGGACAAGGAGGAATTACGTGATATGATTATGAAAGTAAATGGATAGAAAGAAGGAAATAGAGAAAGAGAGAGAGAAAGAGAAAACGAGAGAAAATGACGTTTGATGACATTGGGACAACAAGGCGACAAAAAAAAGTGAGAAAGAGAAAAAGTGCTGATGTTAAGGAACTTCATTTTCTCAATTTGAGCAAAAAAAAAGAAGAACAAGACGCAATATGTCGTTGGCTCTACACGGGCATCATGTATTAATAATCGCTACATTAGCGTTTGCAGCAGCTGTTCTCACACCAAACTGGTTCACAGCTAAAACTGGTACGAAAATCAATGTTTTTCAAATCTGTCCAAATTCTTCGATATCAAATGAATGTCAATGGATTTTCTCTCGTTTACCTGATAATTCAACATCATCAATCGGAGGTAAATGATTATAAAAAAGCAACAATTTAATCATAAATTGATTTTTATTTCAAGTTAAAATCTTATATCCAACTCTAGCTGCTTCATTTGCAATTGTATGTGCTGGTTTTAGTTTACTAGCTTTACTACTTGGCTCTTGGTTTATCAAAAAACATGCCAATGAAGATGATTCAAAATGTTTAATTATTACAACTACTTTGATAACATTCTTTGCCTGTAAGTTTTATCCCAATAGACTATTTAGTTTCTATATTTTATTGATCATTTTTGTTTTTGTATCTAAATTTCAGTTTTATTCTCCTGTGGAGTATGGTCAGTAATGTTAACGGCTAATTTACAACACGATTTTGGTTCGAAAAATATCGATTTACAAGAACTTGATTTTTCATTTTGGATTAATATTGGATCGTCTGCTGCATATCTTTATTCTCTCTTCATTTATCTCATTGCTATTTGTCAAAATTAAGAAATATATTTAATATGGACTCGAGAAATATCCGTCCAATATGATAAACTTTATAAACATTTCAATAATTTTTCTTCTTTTTCAATTTTCTTTTGTTCTGTTTCGTACGCTTTTAACATTTTAATGAGATCTGTATATTTGATTGTGAAACAACATATAAACATGCAATACATATAATAAATTCTCGAATATTTTCTCTCATTTTTTCGAGTTAATCGAGATGATTAATGAAATGATTTTTCAATGATTATTAGTCATAGCAGTAAAATGAAACGAAACACAAACGAAAAAGGCGAATGAAAAATTCAATTCAAGTTTAAAAATGATTTCTCGGTGGATCATAATCTCGTTCCATTTTATTTCCACGTCGACGAATTGTACAATACGAGATAATGATTGTTATAAATGACATCAAGTAACCACCTGATGCGCCAACAGCTAACCACATTGGCCATTCAAACATAAAACGATTTATTGAAACGCCAAGTCGAGCAGTTTCAGAGATGAGTAAAATCCAAACAACCAATGATGTACAAACTAAATAAGAAATAGATTTTGTTTTTTTTCGAATCTGTATAAGTGACTTACAAGCAAGAAAAACTTCCAGACCGATCAAGAAAAGAAAACATAATGTTCGATTTGTTCGTCGTCGTACATGAAAATATATGCCCGAAAACCAAATGGCAATAATACTCAGACTAGCACAAGCGATTGCTAACGCTGCACAGGCAATAGCAAATTCTATATAAATATTCAAATAATAAATATATTGATCAAAATAATGTTTCGTTGTTTTTTTTCTCATAAAAATATATAGTTCATCTATCACTCAGATTACATCAAAAATATTTGAAATATTATTTTTCTTGGTAAATAATATCAAAAAAAAGGACAAGTATTTGACAAGTATATGATGGCACAAAAACAAAATACTCACCATACATCCATTTGTTCGAGTCTGTTGACGATGTCTGATCAATGATTGATACGCATTGTGTTGTTTTGTATGTACTATTGCTTGGAAGTAAATCACAAACAAAGAATATACCACGTTGAATGGTATAATCAGTTGCAGAAAGTGTTTTCTCAAATGACAACCAATTAGGAGTTAAAATCGCTAAGAGAAAAGCAAAACTCGCTGCAACAAGCCAACCGAAAGCGATAAGGAAGAACATGCTTCTTGATACTTTTGTATTATGGTTAAATCTGCGCGATTATATGACGTCTATGTTGTTTTTGAATTAGTACGAATAATGTAACAGTCAACTTTCTTCGTTTTTTCTTTCGTTTGCTTTTATATTAAATCAATGCAATGACTGTTGAAAAAAAAAGCTCTACTCTCTGCCATCAAACTTTGTAATAAAGTACAAAGAAAAAAAAAAGAAATATGTCGTGGGAAGAGAAGGAATTCTTCGCCATCGTCTTTTCTTTTCTTTCTGTCTCTCTCTCTCTCTCTCTCCTTTTTATATTTGATATGTTTAGTTTATAATGCCGGTGAACAAGTTTCGTAATACTATTTCATGATCAGAAATAGTGTGAAAGTGGCACAATACACATTCTTTTTCTCAATTGCTTCAACTAAGTCGTATTTTATATCAATCTTTTACCGAGTGTTCTGTTCAACAACATATGAGCGTGTTCAACGCAATCGATCTATTTCTTTTTTTCTCTCTTTCGTGAGAGAATATATGTGTATATGTATACATAAGACCAATTATTATTTTAAACTTTTTCAAGAAAAGAAAAAAGCAATTATATGATTTCAGCAATTACCCCAAATACGTACACATTGCATAGAACACGGGATCAGATTTTGTTAATTTGATATATTGAAATCAATAGAAAAAGGAGAAAATAAAAATATATTTTACAATTCATCATTATTAATACAAGAAAAAAGAATGCAAGTTCGAAGAAGAAGAAATTGAATTACGTATTGAACTGTCTTTTAAGGTTTCCACCTAGATTCGATTTATTTTTTTTACATTTGTTCTATAAGGAGAAAATTTTTATTGAACTTTAACAAATCTTTTCTTTTTTTTTCTTGAATTAATAATTAGCTGTCAAATTTTTACGATGAAATGAAATGAATTCTGCATGATAACGAAAGTAAATGTCCCTGAATTACAAATTTGCATTTTCAACATAAGAAAACGACGATAGTATCGAAGCCTAGATTATTTAGTAAACATAGAATCATGTGGAAGATTTCATCAGTATCTCTCGTCTTTTGTTAACATTCGATAGAAAAGAAAATGTAGAAATAAATAGCCTTTCATTATTAAATCGTCCTTCTCTTTTCTGTTTATTTCGTGTTCGATAAACGTTCTCTAGTCGATTGTTTAACGATGATTTTGAATCATCAGTATATTCATTTATCTTCGTTGATTTTACTTATCATTGTAGGCTAAATTTATTTATTCTTCGAAATTTATAATAAAATTAATAAATTTTTATTTGATTAGTTTGTTTCTTCAACAACATCGAAAGCATTCTGCAGTAATTTAACATCGGTCGATGATAAAGATAAACCGTGTTTTCTTGAACCACCAGTACGTAATCCTTTGCACTTACGTACATCAGGCAATAGTTTAGTTTTGCCTTGTCATGTTGCTCGTTCGAAACGTAAGATACACGAGATGTTTTCTGTTGTTTTTTTTTCAAATTAGAAATGCATTTCTATTATTCTTTCAAGATGCAACAATTGAATGGTGGTATCAAGATTTTCAAAAAACAGTTAGCTTCAAAATCTATCCTGTTTTTCCACCTGTACGCCCGACTGCTCATCGTTTCATGACAAGCGTTTTACCAACATCACAAAACGCTAATGAAACAGATATTATCGATGTTTCAATTCTCTTACGACATATTAATGTCGACGATAAAGGCATCTATCGATGTGTCATTCGTTCATGGTCATCTGATCGTTTCAGAAATATGGACGATAATCCACACAAGGAAGTGACCTATCTACCAGCACTTACTTATCATGTTCATTCAACCGGTTCGAATAGAAATTTAGAAAAAAACAGACGAACAGTTCAAGTTGACAAATATTTTCTAATTTGTTCATAGGCCCTCGTCTTTGTCAACAAAGTCTCGGTTCATTACCTTGCTTTGCAAGCATGATCACTAGTTCGCCAACAATTATTGATGCATATCAAACGACATTTCTTCAATGTGTTGTACGCACTGCGAACCGTAAGAGAATTACTTTTTTTCTGCTCTCAACTATGAAAACAAATGAGATGTATTGTTCGGAACTTTACATTGTGTTTTTTGTTTTTCTTTCTCAAGGGCCAATAACAATATTTTGGGTGGCTGGCAATGCAACTGAAAACAGTGTTCTTATTACTGATTATCTTACCAAAAATCAACACAAAGGTGATCGACTACGTCGTGTTTTTCCTCTTTCACCATTTGATTATTCTATTGAACTTACAATCAATCGAGATACACGTGAACGAACATATTCATGTGTTATCGACGGTGCTACTGATGCTGAAACAACACTTTTTACATATGTTGTTCGTTCAATTCGTAAGTTAATTTAGTTTTTTTGTGTCTTCTTTGTTCTATTCGATCATATTTATTTTTATTTTTATAGAAAAAACTTCTCAACATCATTTAAATCAAGTTATTCATTCACATGACAATCAAACAGTCGTCATTACAGAATCTGCAACTGAACAAACGAAGAATAAAACCGAACCGATCGTTTCACATGATTCGTTAACTGCTAATCAAATTTCTGCATTACGTGAAAAAACTGCACAGAAAAAAGGTAAACTAAGAATTTCATTTGCATAGAAAATACTTGTTTTTTTTTCGATTTTAGCTGAAGAAAAAAGCAAACATGTCAATGTTACAGCTGCAGCAGATGACGATGATCTTTTCCCTGAACTTCACGTAATGACTTCTATTCTCATTGATTATAATCACTGTCTATTTTCGATTTTTTTAGGCACGAGAAGAAAAATCAACACGACGTTAAAACAGATCAAAAGCGCGAAAACACTGAATATTATTTTTATTCATTTTTATTATGATCTTTTTTTTAGTGCAATAAACTAGTTTATTGTTTTTTTTCCGAAAGAAAAACAAAAAAAGAAAATAGTTATCAGATAGTAAAGTGAAGCTTTTTTGAATTATTCAATTAAAAATAAGCAAACTGATTTTTATTTTGCATGACGAATTGATTCGAAGAAAGAAAAACTGTCTGAACGAATCGATTTCCGTTGCTCAGATGAGTAGTTCTCTTAAGTCGTTAAGAAATCTCATTTGCATGTTGTTCATTCGTACACAAAATATTCACATGCAAAAAAACATCCAAATATCTTTTTCCATTAATTTTCCTTGCCTAACTTGTTCTTTTTCTGTCAGTTTCTCTTTTTTTTTCTCTCTTCCTTTTGTTTGTTACCGATTGTTGTTACCGGTTTTTTTTCCACAATCAATAGAATAGAAAATGAGAACGACAAATTGTCGACCTATATGAATCGATAGGATCATCTACCTGATTGCTTTTTCTTCTTCTCTCGTTTATTAATAAAAAAAAACGACAAAGTCTTTCCATCATATTAGATTTAATAATATTCCATAGTCATGACTGCGCCTGCGTTCCTTCTAGCACAATCTGACTATGTCGTTTTCATTTCGTGTCTATATCCTTGGAATATAAAAAAAGAAAGAAAATAAGGCTACTTAGAGAATTGACCTCTCAGGACATCTCTTTTACTGCTTGTCTATTTTGACTTCGATATTCCCCCTAACTTTTTCACTTGAAGATCTTATTAATTTTTCATTTTACTATTAAGTTAGATACAAAAAAATAATAATAAAAACTTTCTTATCAGTTAATCTATTTAGTTTTCCTTGAGAATAGACGAGTATATCAATCATATCTTGACAGACATTCGGGTTTGTTCGAGAGTTTAAACTAAAATTTATTAATGTTGTATCAATAGAGTTCCATTTGGAGAGTGTTGACTTTTTTTTGTTGTATTTACTCAATAGCGTATATCTTACGTTTATTGCTTGTTGTTCGACTATGTTTTAATCGAGTAGTTCATAATTTATTAATGAAAATAAAAATAATACCACAAAAAAAAAGAGAAAAATAGGATTATTTGTTTAAATATACATGCGTGCATGTCGAGTTATTAAAAAAATAATATTAATTTCCCTTGATTTCGACCTCCATTTTGTTTCTAAAAATGAGACAACATCTTCATTGAGAAACTCTTTCGATTAGTTACAACATGATAATAATAGTAAGCAATACTCGTTTGGGAATTTTATTTTTTTGCTTACGATGATTCTTTTCTTTTGAATGAAAAAGAAACGAACATCTAATCGGGTTTTATCTTATCAGAATTCATTTCCTATTTTGTCTTCAGCTATAGTCAAGATAAATTATCAGATGAGCATCCTCGTTTTTTTTTAATGTTCTCATTTCATTGACATGACACGGTGCTAGAGGCATTGTTTCTTTTTTTTTAAAGAAACAATCCATTCAGTAAATAGAGTATGAGAAAACAAAGTCACATTTTTAGTATATATATTAAAAATCAAGGCAAAGTTTATTTGAATTATAATACAAAGAAAAAAGAATTAATATATTGAGAAAAAAAGAAGAAGAAGATTAAGCAAGGAATTAGAATTCGGTTTTGCTTGGAAGGCAAAAACAAACTATTAGCAAAGTCATCCGACTAATTCATAAATCAAAGTTAATATAACTGGAAAGAATTTGAAACGAAAGTAAGTTGACATAAGCTGCATTAGGACCTTGATGTGAGCATTGTTTATCAAGATGAGATCCGTTGTTTTTTTTATTTTATTCAAGTCCTTTCATCGGATAAAAAGAAAAAAAACAACATTTTTCTTTGTGAACCACTTCTAACCTATAATGGTTTGGAGGCATTGAAATTGAGAAAAAACTGTAGGTATACAATGAAAGAGAAAAAACGACTTCCGTTTTATGTTATGTCCTCGATGTATGTTTATGTCTGCACGCAAACCCATCGGATAGTTTTCTCTTTCTCACTCTTTTTCGTGTTTTCTCTCGTTTTATGTATCCTTCATCTTTGCTTTTTACTTTCATAATAGGTTATTATTATGTGCTTGTGACAGATGTTCATAAACTCGTGCTCTATGAATGTGGGGTTCTGTGAGATCGATATTGAGCTGCTCAAAATTGCGTTAATATTTATCTGTGATGTCTCATATTAACAGAGAACATTGACACAGATAAGTTAATTAATATCTTACTAATACTCAGCTTATTACACAAGTGAGTGAATAGAACATGACGAAAGCAGTAATCTTTTTTCTGTTGTTTATAGAACGATGAGTGCATTTCTTTGCTTATCTGTCAGTTTTAATAGACGTTTGACAAGAAGAAGTTAAACTAACGCAACTAAAAATATTTTGTAGATCGAAAAGTCATTCTAATGCATTAATAAGACAGGAGTAAATATTTAAAAAAAATGTTTTCTTTTCATAAATATACTTTCTTGAGGTTCAACTGAGTAACCATTTCCTTGTTAATTAGAAGAAAAAAAGTTAGATTTAATAAACATTTATCTTCATTTGTCTTCTTTTTTTTTTATTGATATAAAAGAAGAACTTTTCGAGAACAGTTTATACCGTTTAGCAATTAGAAATCAAATCACGAACGTTTAACAGTCAATATTATTTAAAGAAAAAAAAACTAGAGAAAGAAAGAGAAGAAAGAAATTGTGTGTTTAGATGCTATTTAAATGAAACGAGATTGACAGTAATTGTGATCTATCGTATACAAAAGCATCTATTCTCTATTTTTCTTGCAATATGAGAAATTAATTATATGTACTCGGGGAAAAAAAGCTAATCTATTTGAAAAGACATGCTTAGACCTGAAAGTCTTTTGCTTTTATTCTTTGAAGACTCTCCATCACATAACTGCTTTGATGTCACGAGGTCTACTATTCCTGTTGACTGACGATTACTTTAATTGACTATCTTTTCATCGCTTCTTCTCTATTTTTTTGTTCTCTAACAAAAAACAACGAAGCAAAAAAGAAAAAAGAAAACGAAGAAGAAATTTGTGTCACGTTCAACATCGTCAATCTCTTTTTCCTTTTCTTATTTCTCGCTGTTCTCTCATCATTTTCTGAGAGGTTGCCTTATTAGCTGCCTTCACTACGTCTGTATCTTTCTATCGATCTTTTCATTTTTATTAGTACAACCAGTTCTTTTTTCTTCTTCTTCGAAATTACAAACTCATCCTATTATTATTGTTCTTAGTATGAGTAAGTCAATGATGATATATTATTGACAAAAGAAAATGCTTGAAATATTGCGTGCGTGTATTTTGTATGGATGCTTATGTGCATGCTATGGAGACTGGTAGCTCACGCACCACCTAGCAACATCGACAAGCTGAACAGGATATAGACTAAGGAAAACAAAAAAGAGAGAGAGAGAGAGAGGGAAAGAAGAAAAAATAGGAAAGTAGACCGTAAGAATGTGAAAGGAGAAAGAAGACGAAGAAGAAGAAAAAGAATGTCTGTAGTCAATATAATTAGAACGAAGTGAGTAAAACTGTCATGAAGAGTCAGAGAAAGACGACGAAGAAGAAGAAGAATACATCGTTTCTTTGAAGATACACTTGAAATGTAAAGAGCCAGGTCTATGATCATATACAAAAGGAAAGGCATGAATCGTTCTTTTTTTTTTCGTCGAATCATAATATAGTTTTGAGTTCGATCTGTTCATTGTCTTTGACAGAGTTTTTAATATTTTATCATTAATCAAGCAAACATAGAATCTTACACGTTTTTTTTTGTTCGACATCTCCTGTTTATTGTTAATTTTTGTTGTTAAACTCGTCGTATGACAAGTTAACAGACACAGTTAATAGGAACTCCTGAGAACTCACATATTTCCATATATATATACGAAAGGGTAGAATGTTTCTAATAAAAAACCTATGTAAATAATTCCTTTCTTCTGCTTCTTATATTTCATTTCTTTTCCTCTTCATTCTACTCATTTGACTTTAGATTTAAAAAAAAAGAAATAATAATAACATCAATAGCAAAATAATATTATTTTAAACAGTAATCGTTAATGAGTGCAATATTTTTTCAATCATCTATTGAATCATCATCAACGGTACATTTCATCAATGAAACTCATTCCGATTATTCAAATTCAATTGATTCTATCAATTTCGATAGTTCGATACATTTATTTGCACTCATAGCCATATGGATTGTCTTATTAGTAACAATTATATTTGGTACGATTGGAAATACACTCGTACTTTATGTTTATATTAATCGTAAAGATAATAAATCATGCACATTTTTTATTAAAGTGCTAGCAGTTGTTGATTTAATTATTTGTCTCATATTGGCACCTTTAGAATTGTATCAAGTAACAACAGGTATGTTATTTGAGGAAAGGAAAATATATTTTTATTATTGAGTTCATCAGATATTTTTCTGAATTAATATGAGAAAAACCAATTAATAATTGAAACCACAATAAGCATCAATCAGAAACCATTCGAGAATACTGAGAAAATGAAAAAAAAATAGAAAACTAATAATGTACTTTTATTTATCAATGCAAGGATTTTGTCGAAGTAAATGAAAAGAAAATGCTTTTTTTTATGAGCTTAAAATATCAAATTAATCTTCATCTTATTTTTTTGAGATCTTATAATTTGTCTATTTTGACTTTTATTTGATTTCAGGAATACGAAATGAAATTCTATGCAAACTCTATGGTTTTCTTTCTACACATATACTCTATTCGACTTTACTCATAACAATTATTGCATTCGATCGTTATTTTTGTATCTGTTGGCCATTATATAAAATCATAACAACTCATCGTGCACATGTTATTGTTGCTATTTGTGGACTTTTATCATCGTTATTAGGTAAAAAAATTAATATCAAACAATATAATTCCATTCTACTTTGTTTCATTTGATTTTAATTTTCAATTCTAGCAATTATACCAATGAGTGAATACTCAACCGAAGAACATTTTCTTCAAGTACATGATAATCATTCGGAACCGCTTTCTATGAATTACTATGAAATTAATGATTTACCAAGTTATAAACATGTGGAAAATATCAAAGCAAGTGCTTCAATGGTACCGTTCGCTTTAATGAATGCAACAGATGTTACCTGTAGTCCCAAGTTTAGTCTACGTAAGTGACAAATATAACTAGACGGGAAAAAAACAAAAGACACACCCTCATCTATTTTTAGACATTCGATATTCAAAATTTCTCAATGCCTATCGAATGTTTCATAGTGCATTATTTGCCATATGTATATTGATTGTAGTTATTCTCTATGCATTTATTTACAATGCTGTTTATCAACGTCGTATAACACGTACACGAAAGCTATCTGCTTATCGTCGTATCATTCGTTCTTATTTAATGAATAATGACACCGAACAACATACAGGAAGACATTCATCAAAAAAATTCCACCATCATCATCGTCATGAACATTCACCATCAACTTTGACACTAATCTGTTGTTATTGTTGCAAAACAACGGACGAATATATTCATGAATCTCAACGACCATCACAAGCTGCACTACGTGAACCATTAAATGATCGACGACGACAAGGTCATCGTATGCACGATGAATCATCGTCAATCGCTATAACATCGAACCGAAATCGACCACAAGTTATTCTCGAAGTAAACGGCGCTCGTGGTAAACGTTATTCAGCGATATCAATGACATCAATGACATATTTAACTAGCGGTATTTGGGATGAAACATCGTCGACAAATTTAATACGTTCGAGAATTAATTCCATAGCTGCAACAACTTATTGTGGAACTGAACATTCATCAACAAGTCGACCATCGACATCAACTGAAGATTCATTTGAACAAGCATCGAAATTATTATCATTAAATAATACTCTTCTACAATTACGTCAAGGTATACCTTCATCGTCACATTTAACTGTTCCTGGTCAACAAACAGTATCAACACCAACATCAGATGAAACTCCAACTAAAGAAAATCAAATGACGACAAATGAATTACCACGAAGTGTCTCACAAATGACTAATCTTCTTCATCCATCGATTGTACGCAAAACAAGTAATACTCTATCGATTCGACAACAACAACGACCATCGGATGCGTCAGTTCATCAACGAAAAGTTTCATTTAGTATGTAGATATTCGAAAGAATATTCTTGTTGTTATTTGATTAATTTCCGTTTGGTTAAGTTAAAGAAGAACAAAGATGTTCGACAATTGAATATCATTTTCTAACATTTGTATCATTCTCGTTTAATCACGTTTTTGAAATCGTAATAGAATCTGTTGTTGTCTATCCGGATATGAAAAAAAAACTCAATTATGCTCTTACTCACTTTTCTTTCTATGATTCTTTTCCGGACAAGATAAGCCAAATGCGTAAATAAGATCTGACATCAACGCCACAGGCTACTTCTCTATTTGACTAATCCATCAAAAACGGATGACTATAACTCGGTTGGAAACATTTTCGTTTTCTTTCTTTCTTTTTTTTTAATAATTACAGACAACAATCATATCATACCCGGAAATACTTTTCTCCTTTTTTCTATTTATAGTGACGTCTATGGGTGGTACAACCGATCGATCTATATGTGAAGATCCTCCAAGTACATATCAACGATCGAGTTTAGTTCCACCGGGATCACCAACATCATTAACACCATCGCCATCCAATCAATTACAATTGCATTCATCACAACAACAACAACAACAACAACTAATGGTTCATGTTAATGATCATCGTTCATTGTCAACATCATCGTCAATGGATCATACGCATTTATCAGCAGGACGAAATTTTTCCATTTCATCAACACGTCGTCCATCGACATTTGATGGTGAAACACAACGTGTACTTGAACGACAGCAAACACAAGAACGTTTAGCAAATATTCGAACAACATTTACTCTATTTATTGTAACAGCAACTTTTATTTTAATGTATTTACCTTCAATTATTCATATTATGTTTGCTATCAAACCACATTATTTTCGTGAAGTCTTTTTTCTACTTTATTATATCAATAGTGCAGTACGTATTATGAGAAAGAATAGAAAACATTGAATCATTTGTTTTTTTTGTATTTATATTTCAGTGCAATCCATTGATCTACTCATTTTTTAATGTTAATTTTCGCAATGATATTCGTCGTATATATGAATGTCAAAAACGTGAATATTTAGCTCGACAATGTTGAAAGAAATCTATAGAAATACATTTGTTTGACTGTTAACGATTTTTCTTTCATGAAAATGTGAAACATAAAGAAAAAGAAAACGGATAGGATTCAAGTTTTAGTGAAATTCCTAAGCCCGGTTGAATGGACTGATGAATTTTATTTTTGTTTTTCTTTTTGTATATATATATATAGACACACACGTACTTTCTTTTTTCGTTTGTTTTCTTTTTCTATTCTATGCCAAATAAAAAAAGAGAAACAATGAGAATTGATGGGTTTTAAAAACAACATCGAAAGATTATGATGATGATGTTATTATTGATATTCATGAATGACATTGAGAAGGAATTTCAATTAATTTTGATGATGTTTTTAGCAAATGTTTCGAGAATATATTCTTGTCATTCCGAGATGATTAATTATTCAAATGTGTAGAGAAATTTATTAAAAAAAAGAAAAACGAATGAATGAGAACGAACGAAATTGAAATAGAAAATGTCAAGTCCGTGTGTTTTTTTTCTATCTGACTTGAAGAATAAACGGATATGTGTTTAATTTAACGAATGATTACTGGTGCGCGATTTGTATAGAGTGAAGCAGGAGCAAAACTATCAAAGCCACGTTGAATACCTTCATATCTCGGCAGTCGATCGAGAAATGAACGAATTTGTTTTTGAATTGGCGAAATTTCAGGTAGAATCGTTTTGTTTGTTTGATTAGAAAATGAATCCATTTCTTGAAAAGGATTTAACCATTGATAAGTTGATTTTTGTTTATTGGTTTTTGTAATTGACGGTAAACGTTGATTCTTTCCTGTATATAATCGAGTTCGAAATGATACAGAAGATAATGAATCATCGGAGAGTTCATCAAAATGATCTGAAGATACACGAGTTTGATTATTCGTACTGCAAGCATTTGAAGTACGACGATCCTTGT